>Ga0209646_1000153_pt1 | contig 96707 bp, 93 predicted proteins | sample AraplaL_Col_mTSA_FD_184259 | JGI IMG/M metagenome (GOLD analysis project Ga0209646, IMG submission 184259) | Arabidopsis root microbial communities from the University of North Carolina, USA - plate scrape CL_Col_mTSA (SPAdes) (version 2) | ecosystem: Host-associated > Plants > Roots >...
GCGTAGGCGGGGACCCAGTGTCGTTGGTGTTCATGCTTCGTTAAAACGCCGCTGGGTTCCCGCCTTCGCGGGAACGACAAAACCGCGATGGTTTGGCCGTTTGAGCCCTTGATGGCGCCTTGAATTTCTGTTGCAAGGAGGAAAAAGGAAGGGGAACTGTTTGAGCGAAGCGAGTTTTCCCCGTCCCCTCCTTGCGACATAAATTCAAGGGGAAGTCGCCATCTCGGGCGCGCCTTTCTTTTGCTTACTTTTCTTTGGCAAGACAAAGAAAAGTGAGTCAGCCCCGGCAGGGGATGAAACAAGGGATGCACCACCAAAGCCAAAACCAAACACAAAAACATCAAGCAACGTTGTAAGCATCACGCCAGCCGAGACCTTCAACCGTCCCAGCCTTAGGCTTGTACTCACACCCCACCCAGCCCTTGTACCCAATCTCATCCAGCCACTTGAACAAGAACTGGTAGTTGATCTCGCCGGTCCCCGGCTCATTACGCCCCGGGTTGTCGGCCAGCTGCACATGCTTGATCTTGTCCAGATGGCGCTTGAGCGTGTTCGCCACTTCGCCTTCCATCCGTTGCATGTGATAGATGTCGTACTGCACGTACAGGTTGGACGCATCCACGTCGTTGATCAGGTCCAGCGCCTGCTGCGTGCGGTTGAGGTAGAAGCCGGGAATATCGAACGTATTGATCGGCTCGATCAGCAGATCGATCTTCTCGGCCTTCAGTGCCTTCGCCGCAAACTTCAGGTTTTCCACCAGCGTCTTGCGCGCAGCGTCTTCGCTCACGCCTTCGGGGCGAATGCCCACCAGGCAGTTGAGTTGCTTGACGCCGAGCACCTTGGCGTACTTGATCGCTTCGCCCACGCCGTCCTGGAACTCGCTCACGCGATCGGGCAGTACGGCGATACCGCGCTCACCGCCGTCCCAGTTGCCGGCCGGCAGGTTGTGCAGGACCAGGTCGAGCTGGAAGCGGTTCAGGCGATCCGCGATCTGGTCTGCGTGAAACGCATACGGGAACAGGAACTCCACGCCGCGGAAGCCCGCACGCGCGGCGGCTTCAAAGCGATCGAGGAAGGCCTGCTCGTTGAAGAGCATGGTCAGGTTGGCTGCCAGCTTTGGCATGTTGGTCTCCTTGCGCTTGTCGTCCCCGCGCAGGCGGGGACCCAGTGGCTTTATGCATGCAGTAAAACGACGCTAGGTTCCCGCCTACGCGGGAACGACGGGGTCTGTTAGGCGGTGGCGCTTTCGGCTTCCGTGAGGGAGCCTTCCAGGTCGAGCACCTCTTCAAACTCGACCACGTTGTCGATCTCCGTGCCCATGGCGATGTTGGTCACGCGTTCGAGAATCACTTCCACCATCACCGGCACCGAGAACTCGGCCATCAGCAGGCGGGCCTGTGCAAAGGCCGGCTCGATGTCTTCCGGCTTGAACACGCGGATCGCCTTGCAACCGAGGCCTTCGACCACCTTGACGTGGTCGACGCCGTAGCCGTTCAGCTCGGGGGCGTTGACGTTGTCAAAGGCGAGCTGGACGCAGTAGTCCATCTCGAAGTTGCGCTGCGCCTGGCGGATCAGGCCCAGGTACGAGTTGTTCACCACCACGTGGATGTACGGCACCTTGAACTGCGCGGCCACCGCCATCTCTTCGATCATGAACTGGAAGTCGTAGTCACCCGAGATGGCTACCACGTCGCTGTTGGGCGATGCCACCTTCACGCCGATTGCGGCGGGAATCGTCCAGCCCAGCGGGCCTGCCTGGCCGCAGTTGATCCAGTGGCGCGGCTGGTTGACCGACAGGAACTGCGCAGCAGCGATCTGCGACAGGCCAATGGTCGACACATAGCGAACGTCACGCGGGAAGTACTGGTTCATCTCGCGATACACGCGCTGCGGCTTGATGGGCACGTTGTCGAAGTCCGAGCGGCGCAGCATCGTGCGCTTGCGCTTCTGCACGTCAGCGTTCCACGACTTGCGGCACGGCAGCTTGCCGGCGGCCTTCAGCTCGCGGGCCACTTCAATGAACTTCTCCAGCGCAGCCTTGGCGTCCGACACAATGCCCAGGTCCGGACCGAACACGCGGCCGATTTGGGTCGGTTCGATATCCACATGGATGAACTTGCGGCCCTTGGTGTAGACGTCGACGCTGCCCGTGTGGCGGTTGGCCCAACGGTTGCCGATGCCGAACACGAAGTCCGACGCCAGCAGCGTGGCGTTGCCGTAGCGGTGCGACGTTTGCAAGCCAACCATGCCGGCGTTGAGCGGGTGGTCATCGGCCAGCACGCCCCAGCCCATAAGGGTGGGCACCACGGGCACATTCACCAGCTCGGCAAACTCAACCATCAGCTTGGCTGCGTCAGCGTTGATCACGCCACCACCACACACCAGCAGCGGACGCTCGGCTTGGCACAGCATCTCGATGGCGCGCTCAGCCTGCGCACGCGTGGCCGCAGGCTTGTAGACCGGCAGCGGGCTATAGGTGTGGGGGTCGAATTCGATCTCGGCGACTTGCACGTCGAACGGCAGGTCGATCAGCACCGGGCCCGGGCGGCCCGAGCGCATCAGGTGGAACGCTTGCTGGAACACGCGCGGCACCAGCGCCGGCTCACGCACGGTGACGGCCCACTTGGTGACCGGCTTGGCGATCGACTCAATGTCGACGGCCTGGAAGTCTTCCTTGTACAGGCGGGCGCGCGGAGCCTGGCCGGTGATGCACAGAATAGGAATCGAATCTGCCCAGGCCGAGTACAGGCCGGTGATCATGTCGGTGCCCGCCGGGCCCGAGGTGCCGATACACACGCCGATGTTGCCGGGTTCGGCACGCGTGTAGCCCTCGGCCATATGCGAGGCGCCTTCAACGTGGCGGGCCAGCACGTGGTCGATGTTGCCGGCCTTTCGCAGCGCCGAGTACAACGGGTTGATGGCGGCACCGGGCACGCCGAAGGCGGTGGTGATGCCTTCTTTTTCCATCACCGCAACGGCGGCATCGATCGCTCTCATCTTCGGCATGGGGTGTCTCCAGGAAGGGATGGTGGGAATGTGTTGGAGCCGATCCTATTCCCGCATGCCGATACCGATAAACGCAGCTTTCGTCAGTTGATTGCGAACTCCGTGTATTGAATGTTTTTGCGTGGCGCAGCAACGCGCGATCAACGAAACGACTCGGAAGGCCGTCGCAACGCCATGGACAAGTGATTTTGCGCGGCGCACCAATTCGCCTGGTTGCTCGAGCATCGATCACATCACCCCGCGTCATTTCAGTCATTCGTCACAGGTGAGTTGCGCTAGATAGCAGCAATCCGCGTACGCAATGCTTCCTACAATGTCTCGACATTGCGAACCGGAAGGATGGAATGGACAAACTCAAGCAGATCGAGGCGTTCATCGCCGTGGTGGAGCACGGCAGCATGGCCGCCGCCGCGCTCACGCAGGACGTGACGCCCGTCATGATCGGCCGACGCATCAACGCGCTGGAGGCGCGTCTGGGCGTGAAGTTGCTGCACCGGTCCACGCGCCGCATTGCCGTGACGGAGCAGGGCGCGGTGTTCATGGAGCAGTGCAAGAAGGCGCTGGGCGAGCTGGACCGCGCCGAGTTGCTCGTCGCCGAAGGGCGGCACAAGGCGACGGGGCACTTGATCGTGTCCGCGCCGGCCGCGTTTGGCCGCAAGCACGTCGCGCCGCATGCACCGGATTTCCTGCGCGCTAATCCGGACGTGCGCATCTCGTTCAACCTGACCGACCGCGTGGTCGACCTCGTGCGCGAGGGGTACGACCTTGGCATCCGCATTGGCGGGGCGATCGATCCGAACTTCGTGGCGATCCGCCTGGCGTCAAACAAGCGCGTGGTGTGCGGCACACCCGCGTACTTTGCCAAGCACGGCGTGCCGCGCACGCTGGATGACCTGGCTAAGCACAACTGCCTCGCGTTTAACCTGCAGGGCGGTCAGCAGCGCGGCTGGTATTTCCAGCAGAACGGCAAGGCTGTCACCGTGAAGGTCAACGGCAATCTCGACTGCAACGACGGCGAACTGCTGCACCGCTGGATGGGCGAGGGCCTGGGCCTGGGCTGGCGTTCAACGTGGGAGATTCAGCCCGAGCTGGAATCCGGCGCGCTGATGACGGTGCTCGACGATTACGCGCTGCCCGACTATGACATCCTCGCCGTGTACCCACAGCAGCGGCCGGTGCCGGCAAAGATCCGGTTCTTTATCGAGCACCTCAAGACGGTGTTTGCGCAGCCGGGGTATTGGTCGCGCGTCGGGTGAGCCGGTTTACCGCTGGGTGTCAGGCATCGGGTGGGGCAGCGTGTCCTTGGCCTCGACGAGGGTCAACTCGTAGTCGACCCAGGATTTGGCGAGGCTGCCGGCGCCATCGCCTTGATCACGCAAACGCAGGAAGCGCGCCTTGGCTGCGTCGAACTTGCCCAGGCGGCGCTCCAGCTCGCCGGCCACCAGTTGGAACGTCAGCGCGTTGCCGGGTTTGATATCCGGTTGTGCGAGCAGTGCTTCCAACGCGGCCAGCGTTTCGGCCGCGTATTGTTTGTACTGCGCTTTGCCTTGGGCTTCCCAGGTGGCTTGCAGCAGCGTGTAGGCGACCTCGTCCGCTGGCGTGCCCAGCTTGCGTTGGAGTTGCGCGGCCAGGTAGTAGTTGGTGTGCTTGTCCTTGAGCGCTGCGTACTCGGGCGAGTTGACGTAAGGCGTCAGCGTTGCCAGGTCGGCGTCGGAAAGACGCTCGGAGAACATCACAAAGCCGTTCGACGGGCACTTAGGCAAAGGCGCCGGCGCAGCGATTGCGCCGTACGGCCGCAGATCGAGTTCGCGCCCGAACACCGTGCCCGACACCGCCTGCTGGGCTTGAAACACCTCTTTGCCGATGGGGCAAACAAATTCGGTATCCCGCATCGTCATGGCGTTCGCCATGATGGGAAGGGCCAGCACGAGACCGAGAGCAAAGCGCATAGGGAATTCCTGCGTGATGAAAAGGCGCAATTGAAGCACAGCTGGGTGATGGCAATGTGATGGGCCCTGCATGCGCGACCGCCACACCGCAGTCGAGCCGGCCTTAGCGCACCACCACACGCCCCTGCGTCAGATCCCGCAGCGTGTCCCGCGCCTCGGCTTCGTCCGTGACCGGCAGCCGCACCGTCAGCGTGACGCCGGCATCGTAGGCGGCATCGAGCAGCGCATAGCCGTGGTCGTCGATCCACCGCCGGATGCGCGCCTCATCGGCGTAGTCGGTGACGAGCGTGAGCGAGGTGCGCGCGATACGCTCCACGCGTTCGGCCTGCATGAGCGCGGTGGCAATGGCATCGGTGTAGGCGCGCACGAGCCCACCCGCGCCGAGCTTCACGCCACCGAAGTAGCGCACGACCACGCCCAGGGTGCTGTCCAGATCGTGATGGCGCAGCACTTCCAGAATCGGCCGGCCGGCCGTGCCAGACGGCTCGCCATCGTCCGACATGCCGGACTGGCCCCCAGCCAGCAGTGCCCAGCAGACGTGCGTGGCCGTCGGGTGCGCGGCGCGCAACTGAGCCACCACGGCCATAGCCGCAGCTCGGTCTTCGACCGGTATGGCCCATCCGATAAAGCGGCTTTTCTTGATATCGAGCTCGGCCGAGACCGGCGCGCGCAGTGTGTACGTCGCCACGCGTGCTCAGGCGAGGAGGGCGGCCACGAGGTCCGTCGCGCGGCCACCCGGCGATTCGAACTTGAGCGAACTCTCCGTGTGCGCCATGTGCTCTTCCATGAGCGCGATGGCGCCTTCCACGTCGCCGCGCTTGGCGGCTTCCAGAAACGCGGTGTGCTCGTCGGAGGAGCGCACCGCATCGTAGGTCGACTGATACAGCATGGTGATGACCGAGCTACGCGCAGACAGCTCGCGCAGCATTTCCTTGAGCACGCTGTTGCCAACCACGTCGGCCATCAGCAGGTGGAAATCGGCCATCAAGCGATTGCGGCGCGGAACGTCGGCGACGTTGCCACTGGCGGCCACCTTATGCTCTTCAGCCAGGTGCTTCTCGAGCCGCGCATAGTCGGCAGGCGTGGCCTTGGCGATGAACTCGCGCGCCAGCGCCACCTCCAGCACGCGGCGCACCGCAAACACCTCGCGCGCCTCGGTCTCGTCCGGCTTGGCCACGAACGCGCCACGATCCGGCTCCATGCGGATCAGCTTGTCCTTGGCCAGCATCAACAGCGCGGCGCGGATCTTCGTGCGGCTGACGCCGTACACCTTTGCCAGCGCCTCTTCGCGCAGCTTGGTGCCGGGCGGCAGACGGTGCGCGACGATCGCCTGGGCGATGTCGTCGGCAATGCCTTCGGAGGAGATGTCGGCGGCGGTGGTTTCGGTCATGGGGCCAATTTTACCGCCGTCCGACAGGAGGGCCGCTTCAGGCATGCGGCAGCGTGTGGGCGGCCGGTGTCGCCACACCGTGGCCGTGGGCAACCGCTTCGCCTTCTTCGGTGATGTCGATCTTGCCGTCCAGCACCGCGTTGGCACGCACACGGTCGATGTCTTTCTCCCACGCGGCGATGACCACGGTGGCGACGCAGTTGCCGATCAGGTTGCCCAGTGCGCGGGCAATGCCGATGAACCAGTCGACGGAGAGCACCAGCACCAGGCCGATGGCCGGAATGGCGGGAATGACTGACAGCGTGGCCGCCAGGATCACGATGGCCGACCCCGGAATGCCGTGCGCGCCCTTGGAGGTGACCAGCGCCACACCCAGGATCAGCAGCAAATCCTGGAACGCCAGCGGCGTGTTGGTCGCCTGGGCGATGAAGACGGCCGCGAGCGTCAGGTAAATCGAGAATGCATCCAGATTGAACGAGTACCCGGTCGGGATCACCAGACCCACCACCGAGCGCTTGATGCCCATCTTTTCCAGCTTGTTCATGACCGACGGCAGCACCGCATCGGACGAAGCCGTACCCAGCACCACCAGCAACTCAGCACGCAGAAAACGGATCAGCTTGAAGATGTTGAAGCCCGCCAGGCGCAGGATGCCGCCCAGCACCACCACCACGAAGATCGCCACCGCCGCATAGAACAGCAGCACCAGGAAGCCCAGCTGCTTGAGCGAACCCGCGCCGTACTTGCCCACCGTAAAGGCCACCGCGCCCAGCACGCCCAGCGGCGCCAGACGGATGATCACGGCCATCATGCGGAACAGCACATGCGAGAGCTGATCGATGAACGAGACCAGCGGCTTGGTGCGCTCACCCAGCAGCGACAGCGAGCAGCCGAACAGGATCGACACCAGCAGCACTTGCAGGATGTCGCCCTTCACAAAGCCGCTGACGAACGTGTCGGGGATCAGCTTGAGGAAGAACGCCGCCACGCCGGTCGATTCCACTTGCTTGGCTGTCGTCATGTACGACGCCATGGCGGCCGGATCGAGCGATTTCGGGTCCACATTCATGCCGTGGCCGGGGCCGAACACGTATGCCAGCCCGATGCCCAGCGCCAGCGCAATCGTCGTGACGACCTCAAAGTAGATGACGGCCTTGCCGCCCACGCGCCCAACCTTCTTCAGCTCACCCGCACCGCAAATCCCGACCACCACCACCGAGAACACGATCGGCGCAATCAGCATCTTGATCAGCTTCAGAAAGCCGTCGCCGAGCGGCTGCAGTTTCTGCGCAAATTCAGGCGCCCAGATGCCCAGCGCGATGCCCACCGCCAAGGCAATCAAAACCTGCCCGAACAAGGGGCGCGTAAAGCGTTGCATGGTGAATCCTCCTTTGGATTTCAGATGTCATGAGCCTCCTCTCTCGTCTATCGCGATTGTCGGAAAAGCCCTGTCACGCTCGCTGCATCGCATCAAATTGTTGTCGCGAATTGTTGAGCGGTGACGGCATCATAGGCGATACATTTTTTGTATGCAATTCTTGAATTCACGTGCTAGGATGCCCCGCATGCAGTCCTGCAATGCCTTGTGCATGTGCGCTTAAACGCTGCACCTCCGGCCCGCTCCGTTGCGCTGTTCTTGCCCGACGTGGCCCGCCGTATAACATCCACGAGACCGATATCAAGGAGATTCCCATGGCGATGCCCACGCTCGATCCGAACGCCCCAGACTTCACGCGCCGTTACCCGAACCTGGCCGACCCACGCCTGGGTGCCGAAGCTCTGTTCGCGACCGACGAATTTTTCGCGCCGAAAGACCGCATGCTCAACCCCGAGCCGGCGGTGTTCATCCCGGGCAAGTACGACGACCATGGCAAGTGGATGGACGGCTGGGAAACGCGCCGTCGCCGCAACGGTGGCTATGACTACTGCATCGTCAAGCTGGCTCGTCCGGGCGTCGTGAAGGGCGTGGATATCGACACCAGCCACTTCACCGGCAACTTCCCGCCAGCTGCGTCCATTGAGGCCGCCTATCTGCCGGATGGCGAGCCGACCGACGCCACGCAGTGGACCGAAATCGTTCCGTCGACCACGCTGCAAGGCAACAGCCACGCCTACGTGGCGGTGACCCACACCGGCGCCTATACGCACCTGCGCGTGAACATCTTCCCGGACGGCGGCATCGCACGTCTGCGCGTGTATGGCCAACCGCAAGTCGACTGGAAGGGCGCAGACCGCACCAAGCTGTTCGACCTGGCCGCCATGGAAAACGGCGCCTACGTGGTCGAAGCCAACAACGAACACTTCGGGCCGGCCTCGCGCATGCTGATGCCGGGCCGTGGCGTGAACATGGGCGACGGCTGGGAAACGCGCCGCCGCCGCGAGCCGGGCAACGACTGGTGCGTGATCGCCCTGGCGCACCCGGGCCGCATCCGCAAGATCGAAGTGGACACCGCACACTTCAAGGGCAACTTTGCCGACCGCGTGTCCATCCAGGCCGCGCGCGTAGTGGGCGGCACCGACAGCTCGCTGAAGACGCAAGCGATGTTCTGGCAGACGCTGCTGCCCGAGCAGAAGCTGCAGATGGATCTGCAGCACTACTACGAAGCCGAAATCGCCGACCTGGGCCTCGTCACGCACGTGCGTTTCAACATGTTCCCGGACGGCGGTGTGTCGCGTCTGCGCCTGTGGGGAGTGCTTGAATGAGTGAAGACACCGCAGTGGCGGCCAATCCCCGCGTGGCGCTGACCATCGAGCCGCTAACGCGCGAAGCCTTCGCCCCGTTTGGCGACGTGATCGAGCTGGAGGGGTGCAAGCAGTTCCCCATCAACCAGGGCACGACCACACGCTTTCATGACCTCGCCAACGTGGATGTGGGCGAGGGCGGGCGAGCGCTGATCAACCTGTTTCGTGGCCAGCCGCGGGCGCTGCCGTTCGAGGTGAAGATGCTGGAGCGCCACCCGCGTGGCAGCCAGGCGTTCATCCCGCTGAACGACAAGCCGTACCTCGTGGTGGTGGCGCCGGCGGGCGAGCTGGATCCGACCAAGCTGCGCGCGTTTGTCTCGCGCGGCTGGCAGGGCGTGAACTACGCGCGCGGCGTGTGGCACCACCCGCTGCTGGCGCTGGGCGAAGTGAGCGATTTCATCGTCGTCGACCGTGGCGGCGAAGGCCATAACTGCGATGAGCTGGACTTGCCCGAATCGGTGTGGCTGACCGAAGCGGCCATGCAAGCAGCCAAGTAACGCGACCCGCATCGTTGCCAATCCTGGGCCCCCGCACAACGGGGGCTCAGTCACTTTCCAATCCCCCTTCCAACCACAACTCGGGAGACATCGACATGACGCAGGCCCAACTCACCAGCCCCGGCACGAAAGCGGACACCCAGGCGGACATCCGCGCGTTTGTCGAGGCCGCGCATCCGCAGCAAATCGCGTTTCTGCGCGAGCTGGTGAAGGTGCCGTCGGACAACCCGTCCGGCGACTGCACCCCGCACGCCGCGCGCGCTAAGGCGTTGCTGGAAGCGCTGGGTCTGACGGTCGAGGCGCATGCCGTGCCGGAGGCGCAGGTGCGTGCTGTCGGCATGGTCAGCGCCACCAATCTGATCGTGCGTCACACGTTCGGCAGCGGCGGCCCGACCATCGCCATGAATGCGCACGGCGATGTGGTCCCGCCGGGCCTGGGCTGGACGCATGACCCCTACGGCGGCGAGATCGTCGGCGATGAACATAGCGAACACGGCCCCACCATGTTCGGCCGCGGCGTGGCGGTCTCCAAGTCGGATTTCGCCACGTACACGTGGGCGTTGCTCGCGCTGATCGAGGCTGAGAAGCGTGGTGCCAAGCTCAATGGCACGGTCGAACTGCACTTCACGTACGACGAAGAAACCGGTGGCGACATCGGCCCGAAATGGCTGCTGGATCAGGGCCTGAGCAAGCCGGACTACGCCATCTCGGCCGGGTTTGCGTATGGCATCACCTCGGCACATAACGGCTGCTTGCACGTGCAAGTGACGGTGCGCGGCAAGCAGGCACACGCCGCCATGCCGCATACCGGCATCGACGCCATCGAGGCCGCCACGCACATCCTGCAAGCCGTGTATGCGTATCGCGCGGAACTGGCGACGCGCACATCTACCGTGTCGGGCATTGACCATGCGACGCTCAACGTCGGGTTGATCCAGGGCGGTATCAACACCAACGTCGTGCCCGATCTGGTGACGTTCCGCATCGACCGCAGGATGATTCCCGAAGAAGCTGGGCGTGATGCCGAAGGCGAACTGCGCGCCGTGATTGAGCGTGCCGCCGCCGAGCGACCCGGCATTACCGTGTCGGTCGAGCGCATTCTGCTGGCCGAGCCGCTGGCCGAATTGCCGGGTGTGCAGACGCTGATCGGGGCGCTGCGGCGCCACGCGTTGGACGTGTTTGGCGGCGATGTCCCTGTACATGGTGTACCGCTGTATACCGATGCTCGGCATTACACGGCGAAGGGCGTGCCGACGGTGCTGTACGGCGCGGGCCCGCGCACCTTGATGGAAGCACGCGGCCACAACACCGACGAGAACCTGCGACTGAATGATTTGCGCGGTGCCACGGTGGTGGTGGGTTGTGCCGTGGCGGAGTTGCTCGGCGGCGCTTGATCATCGCCGTTGTGTTTTGGATTGGGCTGGCGTTTGCCGGCCCTTTTGCTTTGGGGTGTCGGGTTCAACCTCGACGAATCCCCTCTTAGCGAGAGGCGAAATCATCCACAACACCAACCCATTAAGATGGCATCCCCAAGCACCCGTCAGCCATCTCGACCATGCAGATCTATCACAACCCCCGCTGCTCCAAATCGCGCACCGCGCTTGAACAGGCCGAGGCCTTTGCGGAAAAGCAGGGCGAATCACTTGAAGTCATCGAGTATCTGAAGACGCCGCCCACGCTGGCTGCATTGAAGACCCTCGCCCAGCAGCTCGACACACCGTTGCGCAGCCTCGTGCGTGAAAACGAAGACGAATACGCGCAACTCAACCTGGCCACCGCCTCGGACGACGCGCTGCTCAAGGCGATTGCCGAACACCCGAAGCTGCTGCAGCGCCCCGTGCTCGTGCGCGATGGCAAGGCCACCATCGGCCGGTCGCCCGAAGCGCTCGACGCGTTCTTGAAGTAACGCAAACGCCCGCGCCCAAAAAGTTGAACGGCCTGCCGATTTCCATCGGACAGGCCGTTCAGGGTTGGCCGTGTCGCCTTGCGCGAGGGCCGGGGCTGCGTCCGTCAAGACGCGCACGGGCTCTGGTTTATTCCAGGCCCATCCATCGGGCCATTTCTGACCCGAATCCAATTGCCAGCAGGGCGGCAAGCACCACTGCCAGCGCCACCGCAGTCGACACCACGGTGACTTTCATCACCTCCGCGTCGTCGCTCTCGCTGCTGTGCGGACGATGCAACTGCGCGCGCATGCTCAGCGGAACAGCCTTCGCGGACGATTTGCGATGCCAATGCAAGCGCTCCGTCATCGCTCGCAAGTGTTGCGTATCAAACGCGTCACGGGAAAAGCGCATCGCGGTACCTCCCGTCGTTGCCTAGCGGATAGCCGACGCCGGCACGCACCGGCGTCGGGGGTACGTGCGGCCCGAAAACGATACGGCAAGCAAATGGCGTATGCGAGTGGCTTTGCTTGTCGGCGCCGGGTGGCGCAGTCGTCTGGTCGCCTCGCACAAGCCCAGCGTAGACGCGGGTTTGCAGTGCCGCAAGTTGCGTTGCGGCATGGTGCGCGGATCACGCGGGCAAGACGCACACGCTATGCGGTTCTTCGCGAACTGCGTGATGCCTTCGACGCCCCACCAGACGTCTAATCCGGCGCTCAATCCTGAGCAGTTTGGTCGGACACTTGTGCGGCGCGCCCGGCGGCCTGTTGCGCTTCGCGCTCAGTTGCCCGTTTATGCAACTCGGCGAGCATGTTGCAGAAGAGGGCGCCTTGCTCCTTCGCATCATCGAGGGCGATGTGCGTGTGGGGCAGCGGGTCATGCCACTGCGCAGGGAAGGCCGCCTTGACGTTGCGTCGATATGGCAAGCCCGTGAGCGCAAAGGCCAGCGTCTTGATGTCGAGCGCCGCCCACCCAAACGGCGAGCGCCCGGCAAAACGCATCATGTACCAGAACATGAACGTGAAATCGAAGCCCGCCGGAAACGCCACGAACACCGGCTTGCCAGGCAGGCTCTCGACCCACTCCACGTAGCGCGGCAATGCCGCCTCGGGCGCTTCCAGGTTGCTGCGGCACGCGGCCCAGGCCTCAGGCTGGGTTTGCCACCATTGCATCTGGATCGGGTGGCCTTCTGCGCCGGGCAGCGTTTCCAGGTTCGCTTCAAAGGTGCCGATGAGGGTCTTGTCCGCCAGATACGCCGCGCTCGCGAAGCTCAGCATCGAATGCGGGCCAGGGATGGGGCCATCGGCTTCGACGTCGGTGCTGACGTAGATCTCGGGCCGTGTGTCGGGCGGCTGGTTGCCGCGTTTGCGGCGGGGCTTGTCAGCCGGTGCAGCGGGCGCGGTGTCGGCGAACGTGTCGTCGCTGCCGCTCGTATCGCTGGGGGTGGCGGTGTCGCTCATGATGTGCCTTCGTTGGCGAACAGACGATCGGCAACGTACGGGTTGGTCGCGCGCTCATCGCCGAAGGTGGACACGGGGCCATGCCCTGGCACAAACGTGACATCGTCGCCGAGCGGCCACAGCTTGGTGCGGATCGCGTGGATCAAGTCCGCATGGTTGCCGCGCGGAAAATCCGTGCGACCAATCGAGCCCGCAAAGAGCACATCGCCGACGATCGCCACGCGGTCTTCCGCGCTGAAGAAGACGACGTGGCCGGGCGTGTGGCCGGGGCAATGAAAGACCTGCAGCGTGCGGCCCGCGGCTTGCACGGTATCGCCGTCTTCCAGCCAACGGTCGGGCACGAAAGCCTTGGCCGGCGGAAAGCCGAAGCGCTGGCTTTGCGTCGGCAATTGATCGATCCAGAACGCTTCATCCTTCTGCGGCCCTTCGATGGGCACACCGAGCTGTGTGCGCAGCGCATCGGCAGCGGCGCAGTGGTCGATATGGCCATGCGTGAGCAGGATTTTTTCGATGCGCGCGCCGTGTTGCTGGGCAGCCGCCAGGATGCGGTCAATATCGCCGCCCGGGTCGGTGACGGCAGCCGCGCCATCGTCGCCGATCAGCAGCGTGCAGTTCTGTTCAAACGGCGTAACGGGAATGACGACGACTTTCATGTGATGTTTCGCGCATGTATCGCGTAAGAGAGGATGGGCAATTGTATCGGCCCAAGCCCGCGCCAGCATTGGGCTGGCGGCGTTCGCTGTTACACCGGAAAGAAAATATTACAAAAATGACGCCAGATGCCCGCATGATGCGGTCGTTTTAATAGGAAATGTAAATAGTCGGTGAAATCTTGCGTGGTAGACTCGCGCCCATGCCAAAGTTGACCCACCCGTTCTCCCGCCTGCCGGCTGGCCGCTCCGTGCGTGCCTGGCTGACGCATGGCGCCGCGCTGCTGGTGCTGGCGGGCTGTGCCGCCGTGCCCGGCGAGCCGCCCACGGCTGGGCAAGCTGGCCAGCAAGCCAACAAGGCCGCTGCACCCACCGCCAAACTGGCCGACCCGCGCGACAACCCCGATGCCTGGGGCACGCTGTCGTTTCGCGGCGTGCCGGAATCGAGCGGCCTGAAGCTCGAAGATGCCAACACCGAGCCCGGCCTGCGCGCCGATCTCGGTACGTTCGAGCAGCGCGGCGTCGCCTCGTGGTACGGCCGTGGCTTCCATGGCCGCCGCACGGCCAGCGGCGAGCGCTTCGATATGAATGCCTTCACGGTGGCGCACCCGTCGCTGCCGCTGCAGAGCTGGGTGCTGGTGCGCAACCTGTCCAACGACCGCGTGGTCGTCGCCAAGGTGACGGATCGCGGCCCGTACCACGGCAAGCGCATCCTGGATATGTCGTATGCCGCGGCTAAGCGGTTGGACTTCGTCAAGCGTGGCTCCACGCAGGTAGAGATCCGCCGACTGTCGCGCGCGGAAGTCGAAGCCCTGCGCCCGGAACTCACGCAAACGGATCTCGCCAGCAATGATGGCGACGCCGACGTGGGTGCCGATGAACCGGCGCCGATCAAGAAAAAGGCCATCAAGCGTCGCGCCAAAGCCCGTCGCTAATCCTTCCCTTCGTTCTTCAGTGCCAGCGCGCTTTGATACAGCGCGTCCACCGATGCCCCCGTAATCGCCCCGGCCAGTTTGGCCGCGCGCTTGGCAGGCAACTCGGCCAATAGCAGGCGCAACACCTGATCCGCCGCCATGGCCGTTGGCGCTGCGTCCTGCGTGCCTGCGCCTTCCACCACCAGCACGAATTCGCCTTTGGCGTGGGTGGCATCGGCAGCCAGCCAGGCTGGCGCCTCGGCGGCCGGCAACAAGACGATCTGCTCGAACAGCTTGGTCAGCTCGCGGCCGATCAGGATTCGCCGGGCTGGCAGGTGCTCGGCCAGCGCGGCCAATGTGGCATCAATGCGATGCGGCGCTTCGTACAGCACCCATGCCGGCCCCTGCGCGGCCCATTGGCGGATGGCCGTATCGCGCGCGCCCGCTTTGGTGGGCAGAAAGCCGACAAAGGTGAATTGCCCATCCGATGTCGCAAGCAGCTCGCCCGCGGCGGAGAGCGCCGTCACCACCGCGCTCGCGCCCGGCAGCGGGATCACGCGATGGCCCGCCGCACGCACGGCCTCGACAATGCGCGCACCCGGGTCCGACACACCCGGCGTGCCGGCATCGGACACATAGGCGATGCGCTCGCCCTGCGCCAGACGCGCAACGATGCGCTCGGCGGCCTCGTGCTCGTTGTGCTCATGCGCGGCCAGCATCGGCCGAGACAGGCCCAGTCGATTGAGCAACTGCCCGGTGTTGCGCGTGTCTTCGCAAGCCACGGCGTCGACCAGGCCAAGCACGTGGCGCGCACGCAGGGACACGTCGGCGGCGTTCCCGATGGGGGTGGCCACCACATATAATGCGCCGGCGGGATAGTGCTGGTCGTGCGCCAGCAGGGTCCAGTCAGGATCACTCACGAGAACTTCTCTTAGTCAGTCGGTTCAAACCGCCAATGCACGCGCCGCAGCCCGTACCTCCCCAGCCCACCACCACCGCCGCCACTGGCGAGGCCGGTGAAGACCGCGCGCTGCGTTATCTGCAGGCACGTGGGTTGGGTCTGGTCAGCCGCAATTATCGCTGCAAGGGCGGCGAGATTGACCTCGTGATGCGCGATACCGCCGGCGTGCTGGTGTTTATTGAGGTGCGTGCCCGCGTGGCGCGCTCCACGCAACGCTTCGGTGGTGCCGCCGCCAGTGTCACGCCCGCCAAGCAGCGCCGCCTGATTGCCGCGGCCGAAGATTTTCTCGCACGGCAGGCTGACGATGTGCCTGCCTGCCGTTTTGACGTCATCGCCATCGACGGCAACCGCATCGAATGGATGCGCGATGCCTTCGGTGTCGAAGCATGAACCTGGCATGAGCGCGGCATGAACCTCGCGCTTCTTCGCTCTTCTCTCTTCCGGACTTCTTTCAAGGACAGCATGAAACTCTCGTCGCCACCGTCTGCCCGCCTCCATCACACGATCAAGCGCACCGTTGTGCTGGCCGCCCTGGCTGGCATCACCGCCACGCAGTTGACCGCGTGCTTCCCGCTGTTTGCCGGTGCTGTGGCTGGCGGCGTGGCACTGGCCACCGACCGTCGCCCGACCGCCACGCAGACCATCGACCGCGGCTTGCAGATGGAAGCCGAAAACACGCTGATCTCGCGCTACGACGGTCGCGCGCACGTCAACGTCACCGTCTACAACCGCAAGGTGCTGCTGACCGGCGAGGCCGGTACCGAGCAGACCAAGCAGGAGATCGGCCAGTACGCGCAAAAACTGCAGAACGCGCGCGAGGTCGTCAACGAGATCGTGGTGACCCCGATGTCCAGCACATTCGGCTCGCGCACCAACGATACTTACATCACCACCAAGGTGAAGAGCGTGCTGGCCGGCACGGAGGGCGTGCCCTGGAACTCCATCAAGGTCACGACCGAAGCGCAAACCGTCTTCCTGATGGGCGTGGTGACCGAGGCCGAAGGCAACAAGGCCACCGAAGCCGTGCGTACGGTGGGCGGCGTGAACAAGGTGGTGAAGGTGTTCGACTACGTGAGCGAAGACGAACGCAAGCGCCTGGACACCAACGCCACGTCGACCAATCCGTCAACCAACGCGTCGACAGCGCCCGATGCATCGCAAGGCACGCCGGCGCCGGTGCAAGGTACGCCGACAGCCACGCAGGCACCGGCCCCCGTGACCTCGGCATCGCCGGGCGTGACGGTATCGCCAACAACCTTGCCGACCACCTCGCCGGCGCTGCCGCCGGGCAAGCAACTGCCCTGAGCCACCGCCGCAGCAACGCAAAACGCAGCCACCGCGCTGCGTTTTTTGTTGGCCGCGCGCATCACACAGGCACATGGCAAGCGGTGCGTGCTAGCGTATGACGCTCGCCCGACTCCGCAGCCCCCAATGCCTGTCGTCCACCGTCTTGCCGCCGCGGCCTTGCTTGCGGCGCTGCCTCTGACCTACTCGGCCCACGCGGCCCATGCCGCCGATCGTCCGCCTTCCAATCTGCAGGCCCGCACGTGGGCGGCGTCATGTGCCAGCTGCCATCACGCCGATACCGCACCGGCTGCCAAGCGCACCGCGCAGACGTTGCCCTCGCTCGAGGGCCGCTCGCAGGCAGAGCTGATCGACACGATGCAAGCCTTCCGCAACGGCACGCGCCCCTCCACGGTGATGGGGCAGATCGCGCGCGGCTACGACGACGCGCAGATCGCCGCCATTGCCGGCTGGCTGTCGCGCCAACCGCAGGAGGCGCCATGACTGCATCCACGTTCATCCAAGAGCGGCGCGCGATGCTGCGCGCGCTGGGCGCCACCGCGCTGGTGGGCCCGCTGTCTGCATGCGCATCGCTATCCGGCGTGCGCAATGCGCGTGTGGTGGTGGTCGGCGGCGGTTATGGCGGCGCGACTGCGGCGAAGTACGTGCGGGTGTTTTCCGGCGGCCGTATCGACGTGACGCTGGTGGAGCCAAACGCGGCCTTCGTCTCGTGCCCGTTGTCGAATCTTGTGCTGTCGGGCGACCGTGACATGGCGTCGATCACCGTGCCGTACGACGCACTGGTCGAACGCCACGGCGTGCGCTGGGTGCGCGACCGCGCCTCGGCCATCGACATTGACGCCAAGCAGGTGCGACTGGCCGGTGGCGGCACGCTCGAGTACGACCGGCTCATCCTCTCGCCCGGCATTGATTTCGTGCCCGGCGCAATTCCCGGTCTCGCCAGTGCGGCCACCGCCGCGCAGGTGCCGCACGCGTGGAAGGCCGGTACGCAGACGCTCGCGCTGCGCCATCGGCTCGAAGCCATGCCCAATGGCGGCACGGTGGCGATCAGCATTCCGCTGGCGCCGTACCGCTGCCCGCCCGCACCGTATGAGCGCGCGTGCCTGATTGCCCACTGGCTGCAGCGCGCCAAGCCGGATGCACGCGTGCTGATCCTCGATGCAAATGACGACGTAACGTCCAAGGGCGCGCTGTTCAAGCGCGTGTGGGCGGAACGTTATCCACAGCACATCGAATATCGCCCGCAATACAACGCCGTCGATATCGACGCCACCGGCCGCGTGCTCAAGTTCGACGTGCAGGACGACGTGCAGGCCGATGTGGTCAACCTGATCCCGCCGCAGCGCGCCGGGGCCATTGCCGTGCAAGCCGGGCTGGCGACGGCCAACGGACGCTGGTGCGAGGTGGATTTCCTGTCATTCGAATCGAAGGTAGCACTGGGCGTGCATGTGATCGGCGATGCCATCCAGACCGCTCCGCTGATGCCGAAATCCGGCCACATGGCCAACCAGCACGGCAAGGTGGCCGCCGCCGCCGTGGTGACGATGCTGGCCGGCCACGCGCCCGATGCATCGCCGCTATACGCCAACACCTGCTACAGCTTCACCACGCCCGACGAGGCGATGCACGTGGCGACCGTCCACCGTTACGACGCGGCCGAGCACACCATGGTGACCGTGCCGGGCGCCGGTGGGCTCTCCGATGCACCTTCCGCCGCCGAGGGCAAGCTGGCACAGGGCTGGAGCCGAGCGATCTGGTCAGACATGCTCGGCTAGGCGTCGTGGACCGGGTGGCACAAACAATGCGCAAGATTGTGCAAGTCGTGCGGCCCGCACGCGCCTAGAGTGCATCACAAGGCCGCGCGGGCGGCCGTCTGACTTTGCCAATCATCATGTCTCCCAAGGATCTGCTGCTGGCCCTGCTCGTTGTGCTGGTGTGGGGCGTCAACTTCGTCGTCATCAAGGTGGGCCTGCATGGCGTGCCGCCCATGCTGCTGGGTGCGCTGCGCTTTGCGCTCGTGGCGTTTCCGGCGGTGCTGTTCGTGCCGCGCCCCAAGATTCCGCTCAAGTGGCTGCTGGCTTACGGCGCCACGATCAGCTTCGGGCAGTTCGCGTTCCTGTTCTCGGCCATGTACGTGGGCATGCCGGCAGGGCTGGCCTCGCTGGTGCTGCAGTCGCAGGCGTTCTTTACGCTGGCGATCGCGGCGGTGGCATTGCGCGAGCCGATCCGCTGGTTTCACCTGGCGGGCATGGCGGTGGCGGCCTGCGGGCTGGGCATCATCGGCATGGCCGGCAATGCTTCGGCCACGGGCATGACCACGGCCGGCTTCCTGCTCACGCTGTGCGCGGCACTCTCGTGGGCCAGCGGCAACATCGTCACCAAACGCGTGGGGCCGGTGAACGTGGTGAGCCTCGTGGTGTGGGGCGCGGTCATCCCGCCCGTGCCGTTCCTGCTGCTGTCGCTCTGGCTGGAGGGGCCGGAGCAGATCGCGCATAGCCTGGCGAACATCAGCGCGTCGAGCATCGGGGCGATCGTCTATCTGTCGTTTGGCGCCACCATTTTCGGCTACAGCCTGTGGAGCAAGTTGCTGGCGCGCTATGCGGCCAGCCGGGTGGCGCCGCTGTCGCTGCTGGTGCCGGTGGTAGGGCTGGTGTCGGCCGCCGTGCTGTTGGGCGAGCGACTGGCGCCGGCGCAGTGGCTGGGCGGCGCCGTGGTGATGGGTGGTTTGCTGCTGAACGTATTCGGCGGCCGACTGGCGGCGCGGCGCGCGATGGCCTGAGTCAACGTGCCAGCGTTGGACCTAAAAGGTCCAGCGACGCCCATCAAAGGGTCAACGTTGAACCTAAAACCTCCGGCGTTGAACCTAAAACACGCAACGGTGACCCTCGCAGGGTTCGCGCATGCCCCAAATAGGGGCATCGCTGCTGAAAAAAGCATCAACGGCGGAGCAAAAAAGATGTGCCAGTGAGCCTCTCGAGGCCCAACGCTGCTGCTTTTTTATGCAGCGATGCCGCTTTTTTATGCACCGCCGAAGGTCAAAAGCCCCGACGTTGATGCTTTGTGCCTCAACGCCGGGGCTTTTTGCTCCGCGCGTGGCTGTCTGACCCGCGCGGGCGAGCCTCGGCGAAGCGCTTCGGGCACAATATCGGCGCAAGCTGCCCGCAACGACATGCGGGCCGCCCTTTTTCCGGAGACCCCATGAAGTTCGCCCCCACGCTCGCCGCCGGCGCGGTGTTGGCCGGCCTGGCGCTGTCCGCCACGCCTGCGCTGGCAGCCGTTGATGCCGCCCGCGCGCAATCCCTCGCCAACCAGAACGCCTGCATGGGCTGTCACGCCGTCGACCGCAAGCTCGTCGGCCCGGCGTACCAGGATGTCGCCGCCAAGTACAAGGGCGATGCCGGCGCCGAAGCCAAGCTCATCAAGAAAGTGCGCGAAGGCGGCATGGGCAACTGGGGCCAGATCCCGATGCCCGCCAACCCCAAGATTGCCGATGCGGACCTGAAAACCGTGATCGACTGGGTGCTCGCGGGCGCCCCGGCCAAGTGAGGGCAGGGCGATGAACGATGCAATCAACCTGACTGGCGTGACGCGTCGGGACGTGCTGCGCGCGGGCGCCATGATGGCGCTGCTGGTGTCCGCCGGCATTGCCACGCCGGCGCAGGCTGCGGAGTGGAACAAGGCCGCGTTCTCCGTCAAGGGTGTGAACGAGGTGCTCAAGCAACTGGGCGGTGGCGCGGTGGACAAGGGTGCGAATGGAAACAGCGGCGTGCACCTGACCGCCCCGGACATTGCCGAAAACGGCGCCGTGGTGCCGCTGGTGGTGACCAGCACGCTGCCGGGCACCGACATGATCGCCATCCTGGTGGAAAAGAACCCGAACACGCTGGCCGCCACGTTCGGCATTCCCGCCGGCACCGAGCCGTTCGTGAGCACGCGCGTGAAGATGGGCGAGACCTCGGTGGTCTACGCCGCGGTGCGCGCCAACGGCAAGTGGGTGCTGGCGAGCAAGGAAGTGAAAGTCACGCTCGGCGGCTGCGGCGGCTGAACATCAGGAAAGGAGCACACCATGGCAGACCCGATGCGCATTCGCGCAATGGAAAACGGCGGCACGACCGACGTGAAGATCCTGATGAAGCACGACATGGAAACCGGCCAGCGCAAGGATGCCGCCGGCAAGCTGGTGCCAGCGTGGCACATCACCAACGTGACCGTGCAGCACAACGGCAAGACGGTGCTGGACGCGCAGTTCGGCACCGCTGTGTCGAAGGATCCGTTCCTCAATTTCAAGTTCAAGGGCGCCGCCAAGGGCGACAAGGTGAGCGTCACCTGGGTCGACAACCACGGCGACAAGCGCACCGACGAGACGGCAATCCAATAAGCCCAAGGAGGCCGAGATGCGACGCAGCTTCTTTCGCGTGACCGCCGCGCTGGCGGCACTGGGCGTGGCGGGCAAGGCCGCTGCGCAGAACACGCCGCGCGCCGCTGGTTCCAGTGCCAGTGCCGGTGCTCGCTACAAGGTGGTCTACCAGTTGAGCGAAGGCATCGATCAGGCCGTGCGCGCGATCGGCAACCTGCGCAACCACCTCAACGGTGCACCCGGCACGAAGATCGTGGTGGTGGCGCTGGGGCATGGCATTGAATTCCTCGTCGAAGGGGCCAAGGACGCGCAGGGCCGCACGTTTGATGCGCCGGTGGCCGCGCTGGCCAGCATGGGCGTGGAGTTTCGCGTGTGCCACAACTCGCTGATGGCCTTCAAGGTGCCGGAAGATAAGCTGCTGCTGGAGGCCAAGGTGGTGCCCGCCGGCGTGGTGGAAATCACCCGGTTGCAGCAGGAAGAAGGTTTCGCCTATCTCAAACCGTAGGCGACCCACGGAGGGGATGGTGAAACGACTTACATTGACGGTCGCGGCAGCGGCGGTACTCGCAGCGGGCACCAACATGGCGGCCCGCGCGCAGGACCCAAAAGACAGCACCGCTGCTGGCATCGCGCAGTACCGCGAAATGCTGGCCGACGGCAACCCGGCCGAACTCTGGGAAGCCGCTGGCGAAGAGCTCTGGAAAAAGCCCGCCGGCCCGAAACAGGCATCGCTCGAAGCGTGTGACCTGGGCCTTGGTCCCGGCGTGGTGAAGGGCGCGTACGCCAAGCTGCCGCGCTTCTTCAAAGACACCGGCCGCGTGATGGATGCCGAACAGCGCCTCATGTATTGCCGCATGACACTGCAAGGGCTGACGAAGGAACAGGCGTCGGCCAATCCGTTCTCATCGCCGGGCAAGCCGTCGGACATCGAACGGTTGATGGCGTACATCACCTCGGAATCGCGCGGCGCGGCCATTGATATTCCGCTCGCGCATCTGGAAGAAAAGCGCACGTACGAACTCGGCCGCCGCATGTTCTTCTACCGCGGCGGCGCGTATGACTTTGCCTGCGCCACGTGCCACGCGCAGCCGGGCCTGCGCATTCGCCTGCAAGAGCTGCCCGATCTGCTCACCGCTGACGGCGCGCGCTTTGCGTATTCGACATGGCCGGGCTATCGCGTCTCGCAAGGCGAGGTGCGCACGATGCAGCACCGCCTGTACGACTGCCTGCGCCAGCAGCGCTTTCCGGAACCGCTCTACGGCAGCGAGGTGATCACCGCGCTCGAGCTGTTCCTCGCCCGCAACGCCAACGGCGGCAAGATGGACGCGCCGTCGATCAAACGCTGAGGTCAACCGACCGTGCCACACATGATCCGACTGACCCTCATTGCGTTGGCACTCGTTGCCGGCACCGCACACGCTGCGGATGCCGCCCATGCCATCACCGCGCCCAAGCCCGATGCGAAGGCCGACGCCGCACTCGCCAAGGTTATCCACGAGAGCTTTGTCTCCAAGGGCCCGGCCACCGTGGCAGGCGTGACGGAGCGCGACGACGTACAGAAGACCTGCAGCCAGTACGCCGACCGCAACGCTGTGCCCGCTGCCGTCGCCAAGACGCTGGAAGACGCGCAGATGAAGACCATCCATTACCCGGCTGACGGCAAGTGGCTGGGCGACTGGAAGGAAGGCGAGAAGACCGCGCAGAGCGGCCGCGGCATGCAGTTCTCCGACCCGGCTGGCGGGGCCAACGGTGCCAACTGCTACGCGTGCCACCGGTTGTCGAAAGACGAGGTGTCGTACGGCACCATCGGCCCGTCGCTGTACCAGTACGGCAAACTGCGTGGCGATTCCGAGGCGATCCTGCGCTACACGTGGGGCAAGATCTACAACTCCAACGCGTATGCGGCGTGCTCGAACATGCCGCGTTTCGGGCACAAGGGCATCCTCACTGAGCAGCAGATCCGCGATGTGATGGCGCTGTTGCTTGACTCGGCCTCGCCAGTGAATCAATAACGCCATGCAAGCCATTCGACGGTTCGTGATGTGGGCAGCAGCGGCGATGGTGTTTGCTGCTGCGCAGTTTGCCAATCATGCACAGGCCGTTGAAGTCGGCGATGTGGTGACGATGCCCGACGTACAACTGCTCGACGGTACGCGGGTGCCGGGCGACGCGTGGCGCGGGCATCCGGTCATCATCGCCACGTGGGCATCGTGGTGCCCGTTCTGCGCGTTGCAGAACCCGCGCCTGCAAAAGCTTGTCGACGCCACGCGCGGCACCGATCTGCGCATCCTCACCATCAGCATCGACGCCAACCCGCAGCTTGCCCGCGATTACGTCGCCAAGCGCGGCTTCACCTTTCCGGCGACGATGGAAACCGACGCGCTGTGCGCCGCCACCGGTCCGCGCAAAGGCTTGCCCGAACTGCTCGTGCTCGACGCCCATGGCCGCGTGGTGCGCAAGGAAGTCGGCGAGATGCTCGAAGACGACGTGGCGGACTTGGCTCAGTACGCCCACCCGGCACACAGCCACAAGCAATGAACCGCCGCGAATTCGTCCAAGCCCTGGCGATTGCCGCCGCCGCCGGTCTGCGCCTGACCGACGCCCACGCCGAGTCCATCGCCTACAACGTGCCGCATTTCGGCAACGTTCACCTGCTGCACTTCACCGATTGCCACGCGCAGTTGCTGCCCATTGAATACCGCGAGCCCAGCGTCAACCTGGGCGTGGGGCAATGGGCGGGACAGCCGCCGCATCTGGTGGGCAATGCGCTGCTCAAGCGTTACGGCATCGCACCGGGCTCGCACACCGCACACGCGTTCACCTCGCTCGACTTCACCGAAGCCGCACGGCGCTATGGCCGCATGGGTGGCTTTGCGCATCTGGCCACGCTCATCAAGCACCTGCGCGCCACACGCCCCAATGCGCTGCTGCTCGACGGCGGCGATACGTGGCAGGGCTCGGCCACATCGCTGTGGACCAATGGGCAGGACATGGTCGACGCGGCCCTCACGCTTGGCGTCGATGTCATGACCCCGCACTGGGAGATGACCTACGGCGCCGACCGCGTGCGCCACGTGGTCGACCACGACTTCAAGAACAAGGTCGCCTTTGTCGCACAGAACATCCAGACCGCCGACTTTGGCGACCCGGTGTTCGATCCGTACGTGCTGCGCGAGCTGAACGGCGTGCCGGTCGCCATCATCGGCCAGGCCTTCCCGTACACGCCCGTGGCGCACCCGGCGGATTTCACGCCCGACTGGACCTTCGGCATCCAGGAAGAACGGCTGCAGAAGATGATCGACGAGGCGCGCGGCAAGGGCGCCAAGGTGGTCGTGCTGCTGTCGCACAACGGCATGGATGTGGACCTGAAGCTCGCCTCGCGCGTACGCGGGTTGGATGCCATTCTCGGCGGCCACACGCACGATGCCGTGCCGGTGCCGGTGAAGGTCAGCAACCCGGGCGGCGTGACGCTCGTCACCAACGCGGGCGCCAACGGCAAGTTTGTCGGCGTGCTCGATCTCGATGTGCGCGGCGGTGCCGTGCGCGACATCCGCTACACGCTGCTGCCCGTGTTCGCCGATCTGCTGCCGCCGGATCCGACCATGATGGCGCTCATCGAGCGCGTGCGTGCGCCGTATCGAGACAAGCTCGGCGAGACGCTCGCCACCAACCGTGGCCTGCTGTACCGGCGCGGCAACTTCAACGGCACGTTCGATCAGCTCATCGTTGATGGCCTGATGCAGGCGCAGGGCGCGGAGATCGCCTTCTCGCCCGGCTTCCGCTGGGGCACGACCCTGCTGCCCGGCGAGGCCGTCACCATGGAAGCGCTGATGGCCCAGACCGCCATCACGTACCCCGCCACCACGCTCACCGAGATGACCGGCGCCACCATCAAGACCGTGCTCGAAGACGTGGCCGACAACCTGTTCAACCCCGACCCGTACTACCAGCAGGGTGGCGACATGGTGCGCACCGGCGGCCTGCGCTACACCATCGACCCGATGAAACCGATGGGCCAGCGCATCACCGACATGCGCCTGGGCGACAAACCGATCGACGCCGATCGACGCTACAAGGTAGCCGGCTGGGCCGCCGTGTCACCCGAAGCGCGCAAGGCCGGCGGCCGCCCGGTGTGGGACGTGCTGGCCGACTGGCTGCGCGACCAACGCGAAGTGACCGCCCGACCACTGAATACCCCGCGCATCGTCGGCATGGAAGGCAACCCCGGCATGGAAAACGCGGGTTGACCCGCGATTGAAGGCGCGCGGGGACTTCGGGTAGACTTATTTTTCACGGGCCGATAGCTCAGCTGGGAGAGCGCCGCGTTCGCAATGCGGAGGTCGGGAGTTCGATCCTCCTTCGGTCCACCAAGATGCAGGAAACAAGGGCTTGAATGAGACAGGGACGATATTTTTGCAGCAGATGCAAGGATATGCTTCTCTGACAAAGTGCAGCCTTATGCTTCAACAACAAAGTCGGCCATGCGCCGGCTTTGTTGCTTTCGTATCTTCCAAGCGAGAGCGCCTTGATTCGCCTCACGGACCGCTGCAACGATGTACTTTTTCCCCAGGTACAAATCGTGAGATGATTTTCCCAGCTATTCGTTGGGCCACTGACCTCGGAGGCAGTATCAACGCGCCGTCCCAATAAGGCTCGCGCTGGCCTGCTATCGGATAGTAGAAGAGGGCGAGTATGTACGCGCGCCACCGGGCGAACGCCTCTTTGTCACCGGAGTCTTTGCTCTCAGCGTACGCCTCCATACCCTTTCATGCGACCCAATTGAATGGCGGCGAGAAATGGTAGCAGCGCGGTGCCGACGATTAACTTTGCGTTCTCTGTTGGTGATTGGGCGATTGCAGGTCTTGTGTCGAAAGAGAATTTAAATCGCTTCTTTGATGACGCGCCGGCTGGTCTGCAATTTTATGATCTTGGTGCGTTCGATTCCAGTGGGGAATGCTTCCTGAAAGCGTCAGATGGCAGTGTCAGAGCAATTCCGAAATTGTTAAATGAGCAGTTTAGGGCGCGACTAGAGGATGATGGTGACTATTCCAGATCGGTTCTTGATGCTTAGCATGACGGGCATTAGCGTACTTGCTTGAAACAACGGAGAATCGGAGGGCTGTGTTGCCAGGCACAGCTATGGTTGCAAGAACGGCAGCGTTGATTGGAGAGCGTTTCCGTGTTGCAGATGATTACGCTAGGCGGTTGGCCATCGCTGCACTCAAGGGCATCGACTCACACGGATTTGATGCCAACGACTGGGATACGGTGGTCGAAACGGTGAACGTAGTTGTTGCGTCATGGGTAAGTGCGGGCGCGTTCGGAGAGAAAGTCGACGGCCCCTAGCTAAAAAGCTTTCAAGCGCCGGCAACAAGTGTACGGATACTGACTCAATCAAGGATGCGCCGCCCCTAAGGGCGTCCGCACCCCCAATTGCTTGGTGTCTACGCCTGCATCCTGTACGTTCGTCAGCATTTAGGCAGTCCCGATCGGTTCATCGCCGTCCGTCGATGGGCCGATGCGTAACCACCTACCCAGCACTTCCTGTACGCAGTGCTGGCATAGATCAACGCTAACCATATTGCCATCGCCAAACACTGACTCGAAGCCGCAGCTATGATCGAACGACAGTCGTTCTTGCCACTCATCTGTCGCGCAGCGGCCGCGCCACTACTGCGTCGAGCGCGTTGGAGCATGCGTTGATCGCCCGATTCGGTGCGTTGGGAAGGGTTCCGACACCATTCTTGCTTCGCAGCGACAACGGCCTAGTCTTTACGAGCCGCGATTACACAGCCTTGGTGCGCAGCTATGACCTGCGTCAGGAGTTCATCACGCCGCACTGCCCGCAGCAGAACGGGATGGTCGAGCGCGTGATCCGCACGCTCAAGGAGCAATGCGTGCATCGTCATCGCTTCGAAACGCTGCAGCATGCCAGCCGCGCGATCGCTGATTGGATTCAGTTCTACAACCATCGACGGCCCCATCAGGCGCTGAAGATGAAAACTCCGGCTGAGGCGTTCGCTTTAGCCGCCTAACCTGTGCAGGTTTCACTGGGTCATTACACGTTTCTTGGCGAGCCGCGATCCCATGTGTCACCGTGCCAAGGCGCAAAGATATGGGTTCAGGGCGATGCAAAGAGATCGTCCCTGTCTCATGAACCACACGGTTCAGGCCCTTTTTTTAACCCTTGCCGAGAGAGCGTTTGCAGCAGTGACTGGCACGGCCGTTTCAGGTGTGGATAACCGGGTGATTGTGGATAACCCCCACCTCCCGTTGTGAATAACTCGTCGGACAAGCGTGTTGGTTTTGCGGGGGCGGAATGTCGATGGTGCGCGAACAACTTGTCCACACGCAGACGACCGTGGATGCGAGTGACCCCACTCATCCACACCGGCACACATTCAGTCCGATGGGTTGTGCGTGCTGCAAGCCATTGACGCTAAAGGGCTTTTTTGGGATATCCACAGAAACTATCCACCGTTATCTACTACTACTATCTTTATATATACAAAGACGTAAACAGAAACAGACAGCAGGCAGGTTGGTGCCGCCTCATTTTGATGCGCGGCCGAATCGCGTTACGTCACGGCAGCGGCCATCGCCTGGGCGCTGATCACGAGGTTGCGTCCGGCGGCCTTGGCTTGGTAGAGCGCGGCGTCAGCAGCTTCCACCAGTGCGTCGGTGCTGATGGGTTCTGCGCCGGGCACCACCGTGGCACAGCCGGCGCTGACAGTGACGTAGCGTGACGGCGCGGCGGCTTCGATGCGCAAGCGCAGTACGGCTTCGCGGGCGCGCTCGGCAAGCGATTGGGCGTCGGTAGCGCTTGTTTCGGGCAGGACGATGACGAACTCTTCACCGCCGTAGCGCGCGACGAAATCTGCCGGCCGACGCACAACGCCCGCCAGCGCAGCGGCCACCGCCACGAGGCAGGCGTCGCCGCGCAGGTGGCCGAAGGCGTCGTTGTAGCGCTTGAAGTGGTCCACATCCATCATCACCAGCGAAAGCGGACGTCCGCTGCGTTGTGCGGTACGCAGGTGGGTGCCGATCCGCTCATTGAAGACGCCGCGGTTGTACACGCCGGTCAGGGCATCGTGCATGGAGGTCTGCCGCAACGACACGTGGGCGTCGGACAGTTGCCGGTACAGCGAGGTGATTTGCCACACCAGCACGCACACCAGTACGCCGGGTGCAAACATGCTGAACAGCCGCGCGACATACCAGCCGACGGTAAAGCGGTCTGGGCTGAGCAAGTTCAGGGTGGTGTCGGTCAGGCAGGCGAGTGCGGCAATGGCCAGCCAGACATCGAGCACGGCGCGCAAGCGGCCGCTGACCACCACGGCCAGCACGGCAATGACGTTGATTGTCCACAGGGCGGCGGCCACCGGGTTGCCGGCATTGGCATGGCTCAGCGGAGGCGGCAGGTTGGCCAGCAACGCTACGCCGCACAGCAACCCGCCCACGGCTACCGGCCCGCCAATCAGCAGCCAGGCCCACTGGTAGACCTGGCCAGCGCGAATAGCGTCTTGCGACACCCGCTCGCGCACTAGCACCGCAACGATCACGAACCATGGAAAGCCGCCGTGCCAGAAGACCCACATCCACACCGCGCTGGCGGGCCGTGCGCCCAGCAGGCCGGTGGGCGAGAACAGGCCCGGAAACATCAGCAGTTGCAGGGCAACGGCCAGTGCCGTAAAGGCATAGGCCCCGCCCAGCGCCGCCAGCATCGGCTGACGCGTGACGGTGAACTGCGCACCCAGCAAGAATGCCGCGATGACGGCCGTGGTGAAGACGGTCAACGCGCACATCGGCATGAACGGCGGGATGGCGGGCCAGGGCAGACTGGCACTCGGCGCGCATAGCCCCAGCGTCAGAACGATCAGTAGTGCGATGGTGCCGGCCATGACGAATTGCCCGCGCGTCGTCGGCTGGATCAGCAAGCTTTCCATCTACACCCCCGGGCTCGTTGCGGTCTTAAATGTGCGATTCGCCAGGAGGGCGTTGTGATTCCGGCAGCGCCTGGGCATGCCATGTTGGGCGCCCTGGCGGCGCGTTGATGTGTCTCCATCATAGGCAGCCGCTAGCGAGGGGAAAAGCCTAGGCAGGGATCAGGGTCGCTGTGCTCCGCCTAAGCTTGGCGGCATAGGCTTGCGGGCAGTCCGGCTCCAAGGCAATTGAAGGGAACGCCCGGTACGGTGCACCGGACAAACCGCCGTCAATGAAATGACGCCAGCCTCTGGCCTACGTTGTATGGAATCGTTGAATCACACCCTGTTTCTCTGGATCAACGCGCCGGTCGAGCCGTCGCCTGCCATCGTCTGGCTGGCCATGGCGTTTGCCGAATACGCCATCTGGCTGGTGCCGCTCACCCTCGTGGCTAGCTGGTTATGGGGCGAGCCGACCACGCGCCGCCAAGCCTTGCAGACCGGGGTGGCCGCGGCGCTGGCGTTGCTCATCAACGTGGGTCTGGGCCTGATGTGGTACCACCCGCGCCCGTTTGCGATCGGCCTGGGCACGAACCTGTTGCCGCACGCGCCGGATTCCTCCTTCCCAAGCGATCACCTGACGGCGTTGTGGACGGTGGCATTCAGTCTGATGTGGAATGCCCGTCTGCGCCGCGTGGGCGTGTTGCTGGCGCTGCTGGGTTTGCCGATGGCGTGGGCGCGCATCTACCTGGGTGTGCACTATCCGTTCGACATGCTGGGGGCGGCGGCCGTGTCGGCGTTCAGCGCATGGCTGTGCAGCGGGCGCGTCGCGCATACGCTGTCGGAGCCGTTGCACCGCCTCGGGCTGGCGGTGCATGGGGTGGTGCTGGCGCCGTGCGTTCGGCGGGGCTGGGTGCGCCGGTAGGCGTTCACCCTTGCCGGCGCCACGCGCGCCAGAACAGTACGAGGGCGACCACCGTGGCCGCCACGTTGTACAGCATCGCCATGGCAAAGGCGTGGCCGTAATGGGCGGCATGGTCGGCGGCATGCGCGCCGTCCGCGCCCTCCACATGGCCAAGCAGCGAGAACAGCAGCACGCCCACCACCGTCACACCCACCGCATTGCCCACCGCCTGCATGGTGGTGACCGTGCCGGCGCCCATGCCGGCCTGGGCGGTGTCCACACTGCTCAGGATGGTGTTGAGCGACAGCGGTAGCACCATGCCCTGGCCGAAGCCGCCAATCACCAATGGCACGAGTAGCCATGCATTGCTTGCACCGGCCTGCGCCATTGTCGCGAGCAGCGCCAGGCCGCCGGCAAACAGCGCCATCCCGAGCCATAACGCGCGCTGCCCGATGCGCTCGGCCAGCCGGGGCGCGATCAGTGAGCCGGAAAAATAGGCAATCGCCGCCGGCGTAAACACCAACCCCGCCATCAATGGCGACAACCCGCGCCCAAACTGCAGCAGGATCGTCAGCGCCAGAAAATACGAGCTAATGGCTGTGTAGAACAGAAAGATCGCCAGCACGCCCAGCACGAAGCTGCGGTTGTGGAACAAAGCCATCTCGATGATCGGCACGCCGCCCGCGGCCGACAGCGCGCGCTCCACCCGGACAAAGTGCCGGAACACCACCAGCGAGGCCAGCGGCACGGCCCAGGACCACCACGGCCAACCGGATTCGCGACCCTGCATGATGGGCACCAGCAGCATGCCCAGCGCCACCGCGCCGGCCACGGCACCGTGCACATCGAGCCGCGCCGCCACCGGCGCCCGCGACTCCGTGACAAAGGCACGTGCTGCCAGCAACGCCGCAATGCCGATCGGCACATTCACCAAAAACACTGTTCGCCAGCCCGCAGCCTGCGCGGCTAGCGGATGCGCGATCAGCAAGCCACCGATGATTTGCGAGACCGATGCCGCCACGCCCTGCACCGCGCCCATGGTGCCGAACGCGCGGCGACGTGCATCGCCATCAAACAGCACGCGCACCGAGGCCATCACCTGCGGCATCAGGATCGCCGCGCCCAGGCCCTGGCCGACGCGCATGGCAATCAGCATCCACGGTGTCGTCGCCAGCCCGCACAGCGCCGAGGCCAGCGTGAACAGCGCCATACCCGCCAAGAACATGCGCTTGCGCCCGAACAGATCGCCCAGGCGCGCACCGTTGAGCAGGAACACCCCATACGCCGCGCTGTAGCCCACCATCACGAGTTGGATCTGCGCAAAGCTGGCGTGCAGCCCTGCGCGGATGTCCGGAATCGCCACGTTGACGATGAACAGGTCGAGAATGGTGACGAAGTTGCCGGTCAGCAGCGCGGCCAGCGCCGGCCAATGCCGTGTAGCCGCAGGCGCGACGAGGCGGCCACCCGAAAGCGATTCCGTTGACATGAAGGAACTCGATAATTAATATACGGTCGTACGTATACTAAGGCTGAATCGGCTTGCGTCAAGGACCGATTGCGGAGGCCCCACTTGTCCACAGGGTATTTGCCATGAATGAAACCGACGGTCGCCGCCTGCGGGGCGAACGTGCGCGCACCCAGGTGCTTGAACACGCCACCACCATTGCGTCTACCGACGGGCTTGAGGGGTTGACCATTGGCCGCGTGGCCGCGGATGCGGGCGTGGGCAAGGGCAACATCCAGGCGCTCTTCGGCGACAAGGAAACGCTACAGCTCGCCACGCTCAATGCCGGTGTCGAGCATTACTTCACAACGGTGGTGGAACCGGCGCTGGCGCTGGACAGCCCGCTGGCCCGCCTGCGCGCGCTGACCGAGGGCTGGTTCGACTACGTGGCCAGCGGGCAGTCGCCGGGCGGGTGCTTTGTCTGCGCGGCCAGCTACGAATACCGCGCCCGCCCAGGCGCCATCCAGGATCGCGTGCGCAGCTACCGCCAAGCGGTGCGTGCGCGTTTTCGTGACGTGATGACGGCGGGCATGGCCGCGGGCGAATTGCGCGCCGATCTGGATGTCGATCAGCTCATCTTTGAAATCGAGTCGTTTCGCTCCAACGCCAACGTCGCATTTTTGATGGACGACATGACGGTGTTTGAACGCGCCCGCCGCAGCACGCAAGCGTGCATCAATGCCGCCGTTGCTTAAACCGGCCCGGTGGTCGGGGCCGCACCGCATCGTGGTTTACGGAACGTTATGGCCACGGCCCTCTCTATGTCCGGGGTAGCCACAACACTCGGTATCTATTCAGTTGCATTCAACACAGTCCACAAAGACATTAATATGCGGGCTTTTCTGATGCGCAGAATGTACGGGTGGCGTGATGCACGGGGCGCCCCTGTAATCTGACCTAAAATGTGTGCCGCAACGTTAATTTTTGCGGCGATGTTGTGGCACATTGGAGCCGGTTTTATTTGCAGCCGTCTCAAAACAAGTCGAATAGGAACCTGCCAACATGAACTGGACCGCGACCCGACCGATCCGCGTGGTCGTGCTCGATGACCATGCGGTCGTCCGTCACGGGCTGGCTGCGCGCCTGAAGCAAGAGGCCGACATCGAGGTGACCGGGATGTTCGCATCGGGCCGGGAAGTCTCGCGGGCCCTCAAGGACAACACCGTCGAAGTGGATGTCCTGCTGATGGACTACTCGCTGGGCCCGACCGAAATCGACGGGCTCAATCTGATCCGCCCGATCCTCAAGAAGTATCCGGATTTGAAGATCCTTGTGGTCTCGGCACACCACGACCCGGCCACCATTGGGATGGTCATGCATGAGGGCGTCCGAGGGTTTGTCGGCAAGGAAGAGGAACTGTCAGAGCTGGTCCGGGCGATTCGCACCGTGGCCGCCGGCGGCAAACGCCTAAACCCTGCGCTGGCCGCCGAGATGGAGCGCGATACGCTGGCCAGGGGGGCGGGGGCTGCGCCCGACGGTGAGGCCGCTGAGTTGACCGCCCTCGTTGATCGCCCCGAACTGAGCACGCGCGAGCGCGAAGTCCTGCGCTGCTACCTCGACGGCATGTCGGTGACGGCCATCTCCAAAAAGTTTGCACGCAGCGTCAAGACCATCAGCTCGCAAAAGCAATCCGCTTATCGCAAGCTGGGCATCCGCACGGATACCGAGCTCTTCAAGATCAAGCACGAGCTGGAGAAGTGGTGAGCGCTGGCGAATCGGCTCGGTCCTGCCCGCGCGTGTTGGTGGTGGATGACCAACCGGCCAATCTGCTGATCCTCGAGCACCAACTCCGCGCGCTCGATTGCGATGTCGAGCTGGCTGCCGATGGCGCCCAGGCGCTGGAGAAAGCCGCCGCTGAGTTGTTTCAGCTGGTCCTCCTGGACTGCCAATTGCCCGATATCGACGGCTACACCGTTGCCGAGCGCATCCGCACGCGGGAATCCGCCACCGGCGTCCACACGCCTATTCTTGCGATCTCCTCCGCCACCGACGACGAGCACCAGCAACGCGTGATGGCGAGCGGCATGGACGGCATGCTGACCAAGCCGATTCGAGACGACGTGCTGCGCGACCTGATCGCGCTGTGGTGTGACAGCGGGGATGCTTCGCCAGCGCATGCGCCAGGTGCCGCCGATGCCGGGCAGGATCTGTGGCGCGTCTATCTGGATTCGCTCGATGACGATCTGGACAGCCTTGCCCGCGCCGTGGTCACCGACGATCTGGCGGTGGCGCGGCATGTCGCGCACCGCATCAAGGGCGCGGCGTTGACGGTGGAGCAGGGCGCGATTGCAGAACGCGCAGGCGCGCTCGAAACCGCGCTGAAGCGAGCCAGCGCACTCCCAGCCGATGCATCCGAGGCCGTGGCCGAGCTGCGCCGCCAGCGCGACGCATTGCGTGCCGGCAGCGCCATCGGCTAACCGCCACGGAACGCCTGAGCGACTCAGGCGTTATGCAGCACGCGCAGCAGCAGGTTTTCCAACTGCTTGACCTCGGCTTGCGAGAACCCGCGCAGCATGTGGTTCAGCACGTCGATGATCAAGGGCCGGATTTCCGGATACAGCGCGCGCCCTTGCTCGGTGAGTGAGACCACCACCGAGCGGCGGTCCGCATCGCTGGGCGCGCGCTTGACGATGTTCTTCTTCTCCAGCCGATCGATCAGCCGCGTCATCGCGCCCGGATCGTAGTGCAGCAGGCGCGAAAGCTCAGCCGGTGTGGTGGCCAGGTCTTCGGCCAGGTAGATGACCACCGTCCACTGCGCGGCAGTTAAATCCAGCGACGCCAGGGCGCTGTCGATATTCGTCACCAACGCATGCCGGACCCGATGCACGAGCCGGCCGATGTTGGTGTCACGATCCATGGTGTCAAGCTGATAGGCGCCCTCCGTGATGGTGCTGGCGGTGGCGGCCTCTGGTGGTGTCTGTACGTCAATACTCATGATGGTGCTCCCCGTTCTGCCGGTGATCCGGCTTGTCAGGCGCGCCTTGCGTTTCCTGTCTGCCCCGGTTGCGCGGGCGTGCTTCGTTGCACACTAATCTTCGCTTGCCCAGGCCGTCAAGCCGGGATCGACACCAACGCGCATCATCAAATTCCATTGGATACCGCTCCAAAACGATTGCGGCTGCCAAGGGGCGGGCGGGTTCGTATCATGGTTGAAACGTCGATGCCGCGCATGGCGCAGAGCATGTGGCGCGACGTGCCTTTCCTCGTCCAAATTCCCTTTTTCAATGCCATGAACCTCCACCTTCAGAACAAGCTCGCCCTCGTCAGCGGGTCCACCAAGGGCATCGGCTATGCCATTGCTGTAGCACTGGCTGCCGAAGGCGCCCGCGTCATCGTCAATGGGCGCACCGAAGCGTCCGTGACCGACGCCGTCGCGCGCGTGCAGGCCGATGTGCCCGGCGCGCAAGTCGAAGCGTTTGCCGGTGATTTGTCCGATCCGGCCCAGGTCGATGCCCTTGTCAGCCGCTTTCCCAAGGTCGACATCCTCATCAACAACCTCGGCATCTTTGACCCGCAACCGTTCGAAGCCATCGACGATGCGCAGTGGCTGCACTTCTTCAACGTGAACGTGATGAGCGGCGTGCGCTTGTCCCGCGCGTACCTGCCCGGCATGCGCGCGCAGAACTGGGGCCGCATCGTATTTCTCAGCAGCGAAAGCGGCGTGCAGATCCCGGCCGAGATGATCCATTACGGCGTGACGAAGACCGCGCTGCTGGGCCTCTCGCGCGGGCTGGCGGAAGTGACCGCGGGCACGGCCATCACCGTGAACGCTGTGTTGCCGGGGCCGACGCGCTCGGAAGGTGTCGATGAGTTTGTCGGCAAGCTCTCGGGTGGCCAGAGCTTTGAGGCCTTCGAGAAGACCTTCTTCGAGACCGCCCGGCCCACCTCGCTCATCAAGCGTTTTGCCACCCCGCAGGAAGTGGCCAATCTGGTGGCGTATGTGGCGAGCCCGCTGTCGTCGGCGACTACGGGCGCTGCGCTGCGGGTGGATGGCGGCGTGGTCAAATCGGCGTTCTAGGTGCGCCGAGGTTGGCTCAGCACCCACCAAGCATTGCAATCGGCTGCCTGACCGTCACAATGCAGGCCTGAACGGCTTTTGAGGACCCTGATGCAACGGCGTTGGACGATGTGGCTGGCGGCAGCAGCGCTGGCGCTGGTGAGCTTACATGCACAGGCCCAGCCGGCCGCCCCCGAGGTCGAGCCGCAAATCGCGTTCTACTACGGGCGCGATGTGCCGGTTCCAGAACTGCAAGCGTTCGACTGGGTTGTGCTGGACCCGGCCAGCGCCGGTGCGTTTGACCCGAAGCAGCCATCGCCTACCGCGTGGTTCGCGCGGGTCGATCTTGCGCAGCAGGCCGATGCAATGCGCACGGCCAACTGGCCTGGCGGTGTGCTCGACACGGTGTTTGCCCCGCTGCTGGCGCAGGGCTACCAGGGCTTCCTGCTCGACGGGCTCGACACGCTGCAGCGTGTTGCCCCCGACGCCGGCAATGCGATGGCGGCCTTGCTGCAGGCGCTACACGATCGCGCACCCCAAACGAAGGTGCTGGCTGGTGGCACCGCATGGCTGGATCGGCTCGCCCCGCAGTTGGCGGGTGTGGTCACCTCCGGGCTCGTACGCGAGCGGGCGGGCGACGCGAGTTTGCGGGACGTGTCCGAGGCCGATCGCGCTGCCCGCATCGCCGCGCTGCGCAGCATCGGCACGCAGTATCACTTGCCCGCTGTCGCACTCGATTACTGCCCCAGCTACACCCGAGCGTGCTTGCGCGACACCGCCAACGTGGCGCGCACTGCGGGCGTCACCGCCTACGCCACCACGCCCGCCGTCGATGTCATCGGGATCGGCCGCCTGGAAGTGATGCCGCGTCGCGTGTTGCTGGTCGAGCCGCAAGAGCCGGGCACCAGCACCAATACGCTGCCCTCGGTGCTGTACCTCGCCATGCCCCTCAACTACCTCGGCTACCGGGTCGAGGTGGCGGACGCGTACCAGCCGTTGCCTACTGTGACGCCGGATCGCTACGCCGGTGTCGTCACCTGGTTCGATGCCAATGCGCCGCACCCGGGTGCCTGGGCGGCGTGGCTCAGGCGCGTGATCGGTGCCGGCGTGCGCGTTGCGATGTTCAATCAGTTCGGCTTGCGCATGGACGCCGCCATGGCGCAGACGCTCGGGTTGGAGGCGGTGCCCGGGACGCCGCCCGAGGCGCTCTCGATCGTCTCGCGTGATCCCATGGTCGGTTTCGAGCTGCAACCGCACCCCGACCGACGCAGCGCCGTGGGCGTCAAGGTGGGCCGGGACACGCCGGGTGCGAAATCGCTGTTGCGCCTATCGGCGGGAAGCTATGTGGTTGACGCAGCGGCCATCATGCCGTGGGGCGGTTACGTGCTGCAGCCGTTTGGCGTGTTTCGCATGCCCGATGTGGACCAGGCGCGCTGGGTGATCCAGCCATTGGCGTTTCTGCGCGAGGCGCTGGCGTTGCCCGCCATGCCCGTCCCCGATACCACGACGGAAAACGGCCGCCGCCTGATGACGGTGCATATCGATGGCGATGGTTTTGCCTCGCGCACGGAGTTTCCGCCGGGCGAGTTTTCGGGGCAGGCGCTGCAGCGCGAGATCTTTGCGCGCTACAAGGTGCCGACCACGGTCTCCATCATCGAAGGGGAGGTGGCGGCCAGCGGTATGTACCCCAAGCTCACGCCTCAGTTGGAGCCGATTGCGCGCAGCATCTTTGCGCTGCCCTATGTTGAGCTGGCGAGTCACACGTTCTCGCACCCGTTCAACTGGCTGCGGACGGCCAGTCCACCTGAAGAGACGGTCACGCCCACGGCAGGCGCCGCCGATTCCTTCTCGCTCAGGATTCCCAACTATCGCTTCAACCTCGACCGCGAGGTGGCCGGCTCCATCGACTACATCAACACGCGCCTTGCACCGCCGGACAAGCGCGTGAAGGTGCTGCTGTGGAGCGGCAACGGCCAGGTGCCTCCGGCCGCCGTGCAAGCGGCCAACCAGGCCGGCGTATTCAGCATGAACGGCGGCGACACGTACATCACGCGTTCCAACCCCAGTTGGACGGCGGTGGCGCCGCTGGGCGTCGACAAGGGGGGTGGCCTGTTCCAGGTCTTTGCTCCCGCGCAGAACGAGAACATCTACACCAACCTCTGGCAGGGCCCGTATTACGGCTTCAGGCGCGCCGTCGAGACCTTCGAGCTGACCGACAAGCCCTATCGCTTCAAGCCGATCGGCATCTACTACCACATGTACTCGGGCACCAAGCTGGCGTCGTTGACGGCGCTGCGGCAGGTGTACGACTGGGCCCTCGCGCAGCCGGTCATGCCGGTGTACGCGTCGGACTACATCCGCAAGGTGCTCGACTTCCGCAGCGTGGCCGTCGCCCGTGACGGTGACGCCTGGGTTGTCCGAGGCGCGGGCGACTTGCGTACCGTACGTTGGAGCGCCGAGGGCGTGCCGCACTTGGCCGACGCGCACGATGTGGCGGGCTATCTGGCCGGCCCGGGCGGCACGTACATCCACCTGACCAGCGGCACCGCACGCTTCTCGATCGACAGCGCGCCACAGGCGTTGCCCTATGTCCGCGAAGCCAGCGGACGACTGTCGAACTGGCGCAGGGGGGCGGATGGGCATTCGTTGTCGGTGGACGTGGCCGGCTATGTGCGTCCGTTCATCCGCTTTGCTAACGCGGGCGGATGCAAGGCCACCATTGACGGTCGTGATGCGGGCAGCGCACCCGGCACAGATTGGCGGCTCGATCTCGGTACCGGCGACCCGGAGAAACTGGTGCCCAAGCACGTTGAGTTACGCTGCAGCCGCTGATACGGGGGCGGAATGTTCAAAAAAGCGCGCAGATAAACGTTTGCGCTCAAGCTTTTCCCAGGCGATCCGTTGTTAACCCGACTGACGACCCTGAGGAGCAAGCATGCGAGCGTCTGCACCCCAACGCCTATCTTCTGAACGCGCCACGAGTCTCGGCACACGGCTGGCCGTGATCGGCTTGGCTGCGCTGGTGCTCGTGTTCGGCCTCTTTGCGCTGGCGATTTCCCAATCGAGCCTGCGCACGCTCGAAGCCAACATGCAGTCCGCCATGCACGATCAGGAGGCCGCCATGCGCGACATGATCGCGCTGTTCGACGGCACCATGCGCACTGAGGCCGACCGCTTCCTCACCGCCTTTGCCGATGCCGCCCCGGGCCCATACACCGTCGATCCGGCGCAGACCGTGGAGGTGGCCGGCAAGCCCACGCCCACGTTCAAGAGCGGCGACACGGTGTTGAACCTCAACTTCGCCGTGCCGGACAAGTTCTTCGCGCGCACCGGCGGCACCATCGCCACCGTCTTCGCCCGCACGGGCGATGATTTCGTCCGCGTGACCACCTCGCTCAAGAAGGAAAACGGCGAACGCGCCATCGGCACGCTGCTTGATCGCGCCCACCCGAGCTACAAGGCGCTGATGTCCGGCGAACCGTTCCGCGGCTTGGCGTGGCTGTTCGGCGTGCCCTACATGAGCAAGTACGAGCCCGTGCGTGATGCGTCGGGCAAGGTCATTGGCGCGCTGTACGTGGGCGTGGATGTGCGCTCGGAACTCGCGCTGCTCAAGGACAAGATCCGCGCACACGGCATCGGCCAGAGTGGCGGCTACTTTGTCATCGACGGCAAGCCGGGCGCCGACCAGGGCAAGGTGCTGATCGATCGCAACACCGCGCGCGAAGGCAAGAACCTGCTCGACGCCAAAGACGCCGATGGCCTAGCCTGGGTACGCGAGATGATCGACCGCAAGGACGGTACGCTGCGCCATACGCTGGCCGACACCGACGGCGCGCAGGGTGGTAAGGCGCGTGAACGCTTCACCGTGTTCACGCAATACCCGGATTGGAAACTGGTGATTGCGGGTACGGCCTATGTGGATGAACTGGAAGCCGATCTGGTTTCCGCGCGCAACCGCTTCCTGCTCCTGGGCTTGGCCCTGGGCGCACTGCTGGCTGGCGGCCTGTACTGGATGCTGCGTCGCGCCGTGAGCACGCCGCTGGCCGAGGTGGTGAACGTGGCCCAGCGCGTGGCCGCTGGCGATCTCACGCATCGCCTGCCCGCCACGCGCCGCGACGAAATCGGCCAGCTCATGCGCGCCGTGAACGGTGTCGGCGATGGCCTCACAGGCATCGTCGACAAGGTCCGCGCCAGCGCCTCCACCATCGCTTCGAGCACCGGCCAGATCGCCGCCGGCAATGCCGACCTGTCTGCCCGCACGGAAGCGCAGGCCGGCAGCCTGGAGCGCACCGCGTCGAGCATCGAAGAGCTGGCCGCCACCGTGCGCCAGAACGCCGATAGTGCCCAGCACGCGCACGACATGGTGCAGTCCGCCAGCGAGGCAGCCCATGCGGGCGGCCAGACCGTCGAGCGGCTGGTCGGCACCATGTCGGGCATCCACGCGACGGCGCAGAAGATTGCCGATATCACGGGCATCATTGATGGCATCGCGTTCCAGACCAACATCCTCGCCCTGAATGCCGCGGTGGAAGCGGCGCGCGCGGGCGAGCAGGGCCGCGGCTTCGCAGTCGTGGCCGGCGAGGTGCGCAGCCTCGCGCAGCGCAGCGCGGCCGCCGCCAAGGAGATCAAGGCGCTGATCAACCGCTCGGTTGACGAAGTGCAGGCCGGCAACGAAGCCGCACGCGGCGCGGGCGACGCGATGCAGGACATCGTCACGCGCGTGGAGCGTATCGCCGGCCTGATGGGCGAGATCAGCCATGCTTCGCGCGAGCAATCGCAGGGCATCGAAGAGGTCAACCGTGCGGTGACGTCGATGGATGAAGTGACCCAGCAGAACGCTGCGCTGGTCGAGGAAGCGGCCGCCGCCGCAGAGAGCCTGCGCCAGCAAGCGCAGGAGTTGCGCGGCGCAGTGGATGTCTTCCGGCTGACATGAGCCGGAAGACGCACGGATCGTGACACCGCGTTGCAATTGACAAGGATCTAGCGGTCAATCGGTGCAAAGCTGTACCGGATGGAACTGCGGCGGTGCCGGGGCGCTCGCAACAGGCTATCCGCCGGTTCTTTTTGCAACGGAACGTGGCGGGCGACCCACCAGCTCAAGCACCAACGTCCATGTCACCTGTCGGTCACGCCTTTCATTCCGTCGTCGCCATTGACGACCACCCCATCGTCCTGGAGTCGATTCAGGCGCTATTGGCGGGCTCGCCGCACCTGCAACTGGTCGCGACTGCCGCCGATGGCGCGCAGGGCCTGCAACTGATCCGCTCGGCGCGGCCCAAGCTGGCCATCGTCGACATGAACCTGCCCGGTCTGGATGGCCTTGAACTGGTGCGCCGCGTGCGAGCACAGCAGCAAGACATCGGCCTAGTGATGACCTCCGCCGAGACCACCGGCAACGAGGCCCGCCTTGCCTTCCTCGCCGGCGCCAACGCTTACGTTCCCAAATCCGAAGCGACGTCCGTGCTCACCGCAGCGCTCCTGCTGGCCGCGCGCGGCTACCTGTCCTTCCCGACGTCGGCGATGGGAGCATCGGAAGGCGCCGGTCTTGACACGCTCACCAAGCGCGAAATGCGCGTGAACCAGCTCGTCGCAGAAGGCCATCGGAATACCGAGATCGCCAAGCGCCTGGGCATCTCGCCCAAGACGGTGTCTACCTTCAAGCACCGCATCAGCAAGAAGATCGGCCACCCCGCCTGATCGGCCAGCGTTCGAGCAAAAAAAAGAGACCGCTGTTGGGCGGCCTCTTAAAGTCGATATGAAGCTGTGAAACTGTCATTCAAGCTTCGACGCGAATCATAAGCGAAAACAGAGATCCCTCAGGATTTTAATTTTTATCATCGATCGGCTTATTTTAATAAGTGACTGGCTTACAAGCTGTAATCCAGTGGCTTTCAAATCTGTGAGGTGCACTTACGGTGATCGACGGTATTTGCGTAAATCGTTGATTTGTTAGGTTAATTTATGATGGCTGGATTAGGTTTCATATTTACCACAGAAGGGCGTTGTCCATTGTTTGATAAACGGCATCGGCATACATAATGGCCGTCGATCGCAAATCCTTGCGATAGTGTTTTTCAAGGAAAACGATATGAAGATCAAGCTGTTTGCGGCCGCTGCTGCCGCCCTGGTTTCCGCCGGCGCATTTGCGCAATCGAGCGTGTCCCTGTACGGCGTGGCTGACGCTGGTGTTGAGTGGGTGAACAAGGCCCCGACCGCTGACAACAAAGCAGGCGGTGCCTCGCGTGTTGGTCTGACGTCGGGCAACCTGTCCGGCTCGCGTTGGGGCCTGCGTGGCTCTGAAGACCTGGGTGGCGGCCTGAAAGGCATCTTCAACCTGGAAAGCGGTTTCAACATTGATAGGGGCACGAGCGCACAATCGTCCGGCGATACCAACCGTCTGTTCGGCCGTGCTGCCTACGTTGGTCTGCAAGGCCAGTGGGGTCAGCTGACCCTGGGTCGTCAGACGAACCTGCTGTACGACTTCGCGCTGAACTATGACCCGATGGCCATCGCCTCGCGTTACTCGATCGCCTCGCAAGACCCGGCCATGGCTGGTCGTGCTGACAACGCTGTGAAGTACATCGGCACGTTCGGTGGCCTGACCGCCTCGGCGCTGTACTCGACGCGCAATGACGGTCAAGAAATCGCCGGCAACAACAAGGTGGGCCGCGAGTGGAGCGCTGGTGTGAACTACGCAGCAGGCCCGTTCGCCGTTGGTGCTGTGTATGACCAAACCAACAGCAACGACCCGCTGACGTCGAGCGCCAAGACGCAAAATGCCACCGTCGCTGGCACGTACGCCTTCGGTCCGGCCAAGCTGTACGCTGGCTACCGCTGGCGCAATGCGAGCGCCGCTCTGGAGACGTCCCTGACCTCCTCGCGCTCGAACCTGTACTGGCTGGGTGCTGGTTACCAAGTCACGCCGGCACTGTCGCTGACGGGTACCGCTTACTACCAAAACTACAAGACCGCTGGCACGGGCAACCCGTGGCTGTTCGTGGTGGGTAGCGACTACGCGCTGTCCAAGCGCACCGACGCATACCTGAACCTGGCTTATGCCAAGAACGGTGCGGGTACCAACCTGGGCGTGAACGGCTTCAACGACGTGTTTACGAACGCGGACGGTAACGGCAGCAACCAAATGGGTGCTGTGGTTGGCCTGCGCCACAAGTTCTAATCGACGTTCTGTCGGCTAGATCAGAAAACCCGGGCTTCGGCCCGGGTTTTTCATTGGCGCATCGTGTGCGGCGGTCTAGTGCAGCATCACTCGCCGCACCAGCGCCACCAGCGGCGGCCGAATCGACCGCTCCAGCCCCGGACGCAGCCGCAACGGCTTGAGTAGCATCTTGGCCGCCATGTCGATTGGCAGGTGCGCCCGCACCATCGCGCTCACGCTGGAGTTCAGCGCGCGCACGTCGGCTTCGGGCACGTCTTCCTCGCCGCGTTCGATGCGCAGCACGTTGCGCAGGGCGATCATCGAATCTTCGTTTTTGATTTCACGCAGGCGCGAGGCGAGTGCCTTGAGCACCCGCATCCGGCCCACGCCTTCGCGCGCGTTACAGGCGTTGAAAAAGCGGAAGAAGTGTTTGTAATGCCGGACCTCGTCGGCCGAGATGCGGCTGGCGAGATCGCGCAGCACGGGTTCGTCGGCCTCAGCAGCGGCCTGGGCGATGGCTCGGTAGAAGGTGGCGGTGCCCATCTCGACCACGCAGCGCGCGACCATTTCCAGCGCTTGTGTCGGCTCGAACTGGTCGACCGAACAGGTGACGGAGTATTCCTCGAAGAAGCGGGCGTAGCCGCGTTCCCAGTCGAACTCGGGCCACACGGTTTCGACGTAGCGGCGCAGAGCGCGGCCGTGCTGCAGTTCTTCGCGCTCCCAGTGGTGCATCAGCCAGTGCGCAGCTTCAGGTTGGTCTGCGTAATACTGGGCGAGGTTGCCGGCGTAGAGGTCGGAGCCGCTTTCCACGAACGAAGCACAGACCACCAGGTAGAACAGCGTGCGGTTCTCGCGCACGCGCGCGACGTTGATGCCGCTGTAGTCGATTTCCTGCATCGACCACGGCATCGGCGGGCTTGCGGATGATGTTGCTTGATGAGCCTGTGACACTACGCGTCCTCCGTTGGCGGTGCCGCAAAAAGCGGGCCGCTTCTAACATGAGAATGAAACATCACGTCTCGTGTTTCAATGACAGATTCGCGTCAACAAAGGTTCCTAACAGTAATCTTCCGCCGTTTAAGTGACGATGTCGTCATGACGTCGGCGTCGCTTCGGCGTGTTGGACCCCCTCCCGCGCTGAACGCGTAGGCGCGTGCCGCAGCCCATACGTGAAGGCGCACAGGGCGATGAGCGCGCAGGCCACCATCGCCCATTCCACAGCCGCGTAGCCGCCCGTCGCTTTCCACAGCAGCGCCCCGAGCCATGGCGCGCTGGCCTGGGCCAGCAGTACGGGCGTCATCATCAGGCCGTTGAGAGTGGCGTACTGGTTGCGCGACACCAGCTCTGGCATGGCGATCGCGCGCAGCATGGTGTTGATGCCGTTGGCCGCCCCGTAGATGAGCGCGAAAGCCAGTAGCAGGGGCCCGCTGGAGAGCGCCAGCAGAACGAGCGCCACGGCCATTGCGGCATACGTGGCCGGGGCGACGCGGACGGGGTGTGGCAGGCGAAAACGCATCATCGCCAGCCGGCCGAGTACTTGCGCCGGGCCAATGAGCGCCGCGATCAGCAATTGACGGCCCGTCGGCACGCCTTTTTCGGAGAGCAGCGGGATCAGATGGGCGCCGAGCACCGTGGCGATCAGGCCGATGGCCACGAAGGCCAGCACCACGGCCCAGAACACGGGCAGGCGCAGCACCATGCGCCATGCCGAGGTGTGGATCGGCGCGGGATCATCGACGGTACTCGCTGATGCCTGCTGCTGCGGCCGCACGCGCAGTTGCAGATGGGCTGGCAGGCAGACCAGCACCTGCGCCAGGGCAAACACCTGCAGTGTATGTCGCCAGCCGATGTGCTCCACCCCCCATTGCGCCAGCGGAATGCAGATCGTGCTGGAGAACCCCGCGATCAGCGTGAGCCCGATGATGGGCCGCTGATAGGCATCACCAAACGCCTGGCGCAGCACAACAAAGGCGGGGTCGTACAGCGTGGTGGCCATGGCCACCCCCATCGGTAGCCAGAGCAATAGGAACGCGGTTTGATTGGAGACCAGCGACCACGCCAGCAGGCTGCCCGCCGCCAGCATCGTGCCTGTGCCCATCACGCGGCGCGCGGGCCACCGATCCAGCGCGCGCCCCACCCAGAACGAACACAGCGCCCACACCAGCAGCCCCAGCGAGAACCCGCCCGCCAGAAACGGCCGCGCCCAGCCGAGCGTGTCATGCATCGGCGCCAGGAAGACGGTGAAGGTGAAATACAGCGTGCCCCACGAGACCGTTTGCGCGAGGCCAAGCAGCAACACAAGGCGCCGACCTTCGGGCGAGGCCGGCGAGAGCGGGGAGGTCATGGAGGCGGAAGCGAAGGGGCGGTGGGCTTACGTAGCGTGTGGGAAATTCTAGCGGCGCGTGCTGAATTGCGCGTGCCCCGATCGGAGGAGCACACCGTTAGTGGCGGCCCGCGAGCGCGCGCAGCGCCGGCGTATCGACAATTTCCACCGTTCTGTAGTGGCAGCGAATCCACCCGGCGCGCTGCCACGCCTGCAAATACTTGGAGATGGTCTGTCGCGAGCGCGCCAGCATGCGGCCCAGTTCTTCATTGCTGGCGGCCACGGTCCGCCCGTCGCCGGCGCGGGCGAGTTGCAGCAGGCGCTGGGCGAGTCGCGCATCGGCGGGCATTTCGCTGGCGTGCTCGAACTCGTCAAAGATCAGCCGGATGCGCTGGCAGAGCTGCTGCATCAGCGCCCACATACCGGCCGGATAGGCAGACACCACGCGCGCAAATGCCGCACTGCCCAGCAGGATGAGCGTGGTCGGCCCTTGCGCATGGGCGCTGTGCGTGCGGCCGCCGCCGTCGATGAGGGCGATCTCGCCAAACCACTCGCCCGCGCGCAGGACGCCGTAGACGAGTTCGCTGCCGGCATCCGTTGTCCGGCTGATGCGTACGCGGCCGCGCACGATCAGGAACATGCCCTGGGCCGGTCCGCCGTGCGGGTGGATGCATTCACCGTCGGGATAGGTGATCAGGCGCGCGGTGGGCGCGATTTCGGTCAGCAGGTCGACCGGTGCGTCGCGCAGCCAGCCTTGCGCGAGTTGCGCGGGCGATGGGGCGGGGACGGCGTGGGAAGCATCGGCAGGCATGGCAGCAGGATGCGGCGAAGGCGGGTGGTGCATTGTCAAACGCTTGACAGTCTGCGGGCAAGGCCCGGGCAGAGAATGGCTCGGCGTTATCCACAGGAATTATCCACAGTAGTTATCCACAGCAAGCTGCGCATCCACGACGCAGCGCCCCAGACCTCTTCAGGCGACGAAGGAGACACCCCATGACGCAACACACCGCCGCGCGCGCGACGTTCTCACACATGGAGCACGGCACGCGCGAGGACTGGGCCGCCATCTCCAGCGAGTTCATGCCCTACGCCCGTGCGCTGCCGGACCGCGTGCTTGCGCACCTGAAGCTGCTCGACGGCGATTGCGGCGGCTTCCCCATCGACCGCCTCGCGCACTCCCTGCAAACCGCCACGCTGGCCCACCGCGACGGCCGCGACGAGGAATACGTGGTCTGCGCGTTGCTGCACGACATTGGCGACACGCTGGGCAGCTTCAACCACCCGGACATCGCCGCCGCCATCCTCAAGCCGTTCGTCAGCCCTGAGAACCTGTGGATGGTCGAGAAGCACGGCATCTTCCAGGGCTACTACTTCTTCCACCACCTGGGGCTCGACCGCAACCTGCGCGAGCAGTACCGCAGCCAGCCCGCGCTGTTCGAGCGCACCGCCGAGTTCTGCGCCAAGTACGACGCCGCCGCCTTCATGCCGGATTACGACAACCTGCCGCTGTCGTTCTTCGAGCCGATGGTGCGCCGCGTGCTGGCCAAGCCGCGCAACTCCATCTACGTGAAAGAGGGTGAGAGCGAGCTGTCCCAGCCGTCGGAGGCCTAAGCTTTCACCCCGTTGACGGGCGCACCGGCCGCCCATGCCGCCACGTTGGCGAGTGTGGTGTCGGCAATGCTCGCCAGCGCTTCGCGCGTGAAGAACGCCTGGTGCGCCGTGACGATGACGTTCGGAAACGTCAGCAGCCGCGCCAGCACATCGTCTTGCAGCACGTCGGCGGAGCGGTCTTCGAAGAACAGGTCGGCCTCTTCTTCGTACACATCTAGCCCCAGGTGGCCGAGTTGGCCCGTTTTGAGCGCATTGATCAGGGCGGGGCTGTCGACCAAGCCGCCGCGGCTGGTGTTGATCAGCATTGCGCCGGTCTTCATGCTGGCGATTGCGCTGGCGTCGATCAGGTGGTGCGTATCCGCATTGAGCGGGCAATGCAGGCTCACGATGTCGGACTGCGCCAGCAACTCGGGCAGTGGTAGATACGTCACCCCCGCCGCCGTCAGCGAGGCTTGCGGAAAAGGATCAGCCGCCAGCACCCGGCAGCCGAAGCCGGCCATGATGCGCGCAAACACTTGCCCGATCTTCCCCGTGCCGACCACGCCGATCGTCTTGCCGGCCAGGTCGAAGCCGAGCAGGCCATCCAGCGAAAAGTCGCCCTCCCGCGTGCGGTTGCAAGCGCGGTGCAGGCGCCGGTTGAGCGTGAGGATCATGCCGACCGCGTGCTCGGCCACCGCATGCGGCGAATAGGCCGGCACGCGCACCACCGTCAGCCCCTGGCGCTGTGCGGCGGCTAGGTCGACGTGGTTAAAGCCCGCTGAGCGCAGCGCAATCAGCCGCGTGCCAGCGGCAGCGAGCGCGGCCAGCACATCGGCGTTCAGGCAATCATTGACGAACGGGCACACCACCTCGAACCCCGCCGCAAGCGGCGCGGTGTGCGCGTCCAGATGGGCGCGCTGGAAGACCAGATCGAAGTTCTGTCCACCGCGCGCCAGGGCGGCGCGGAAGCTGTCTTCGTCATAACGGTGGCTGCTGAAGAAGAGGATGCGCATGGCGGTGCGGTAGAGGCAGGGGACGCTAACAGCTTACGCGCCCCGCCACCGTGTCGCTTCAGAGCGTGAGCACGATGCGGCCGTCCACCTTGCCGGCCTTCAGATCGGCAAACACCTGGTTGATGTTGTCGAGCTTGTCGCGGTGGATGTGGGCGCGTACCAGGCCCTCGGCGGCAAACTGCAGCGACTCCTGCAGATCACGCCGCGTGCCGACAATCGAGCCGCGCACCGTGATGCCGTTGAGCACGGTGGAAAAAATCGGCAGCGGAAAATCCCCCGGTGGCAGCCCGTTGAGCGAGATCGTGCCGCCGCGCCGCACCATGCCCAGCGCCTGTGCAAACGCACTGCGCGACACCGCCGTCACCAGCACGCCGTGCACACCGCCCACCTCTTTCTGGATGACGGCCGCCGGGTCCTGCTGGGTGGCGTCCACCACCAGTTTCGCGCCCAGTTCGCGCGCCAGGGCCAGCTTGTCGGGCGCCACGTCCACGGCCACCACGTGCAGACCCATGGCAATCGCGTACTGCACCGCCACATGCCCCAGCCCGCCGATGCCCGAGATGGCGATCCACTGGCCGGGCCGCGTATCCGTCATCCGGATGCCCTTGTAGACCGTTACCCCCGCGCAGAGGATCGGGGCGATCTCTTCAAAGCTGACTTGTGCCGGCAGGTGGCCGACGTAGTTCGGGTCGGCCAATACGTATTCGGCATACCCGCCGTTGACGGAGTAGCCGGTGTTCTGTTGCGCGTGGCAGAGGGTTTCCCAGCCGCTCAGGCAGTGCTCGCAATGGCCGCAGGCGGTGTAGAGCCAGGGCACGCCCACGCGGTCGCCTTCCTTGACGTTGGTCACGCCTTCACCCACCGCCGCCACATAACCCACGCCCTCGTGCCCGGGGATGAACGGCAGGCTCGGCTTGACGGGCCAGTCGCCATCGGCGGCGTGCAGGTCGGTATGGCAGACGCCCGAGGCCGCGATCTTGACCAGAATCTGCCCGCGCCCAGGTGTGGGAATCGGCACCTCCTCAATACGCAGGGGTTCGCCAAACGCGTGGACAACCGCGGCTTTCATCGACTGGGCCATGAGACATCTCCAGGGGTAGGGGGTGCTACCAGTCTGGTCGACGAGCGCCGGGTGCGGGTTGATGTGAGTCAAGCGCTGGGCCGGCCGCCAGAGGGCATCGGCAAGGCTGTTAGCATGCCGGCATCTCTGGCCTTTTTCTGCGAGCCACTGCTTTGCCCGTCACCCCCACCTTCCTCTGGCACGACTACGAAACCTTTGGCGCCGTGCCGCGCCGGGATCGCCCCGCGCAGTTCGCGGGTATCCGCACCGATGCCGAACTCAACGAGATCGGCGAGCCGGTCGAATTGTTTTGCCAGCCGTCCAACGACTGGCTGCCGGACCCCGTGTCGTGCCTGATCACCGGCATCACGCCGCAGCAGTGCGTCAAGCAGGGTGTGCCGGAATATCAATTCGCGCAGGCCATCGAGCGCGAACTGGGCGCGCCCGGCACCATCGGCGTCGGCTACAACACCATCCGCTTTGATGACGAGGTCACACGCCACTTGTTCTGGCGCAACCTGATCGACCCGTACGCACGCGAGTGGCAGAACGAGTGCGGGCGGTGGGATCTGCTCGACGTGGTGCGTACCACCTGGGCGCTGCGCCCGGATGGCATCCAGTGGCCGAAACACGAAGACGGCAAACCGAGCTTCAAGCTGGAGCACCTCTCGCAAGCCAACGGCCTGGTGCATGAGGCCGCGCACGATGCGGTGTCCGATGTGCGCGCGACGATTGCGCTGGCGCGCCTGATCCGCAACGCGCAGCCGCGCCTGTTCGACTTCTGCCTGGCGCTGCGCAAGAAAGACCGCGTGATTGCCGAGATTGGCAATGCACCACGCCCGCTGCTGCATATCTCCGGCATGTACGGCGTGGAACGCGGCTGCATGGCCGTGGTGTGGCCGCTCGGCGGTCACCCGACCAACAAGAACGAGCTGATCGTGTGGGACCTCGCGTTCGACCCGTCGGAGCTGTTCGACATGGACGTCACCACCATCCGCGAGCGCATGTTCACGCGCACCGCAGACTTGGCCGAAGGCACGACGCGCCTGCCGATCAAATCGATCCACATCAACAAGTCGCCCATCGTCATCAGCAACATGAAGACGCTGCAGCCCGCGCAGGCCGAGCGCTGGGGGATCGATTTCGCAACAATCGAGCGCCATGCGGCCATCGCCCAGGGTGCGCCGGACCTGCGCGAAACGTGGCGCCAGGTCTATGCTCGCGAGCTGGAGCCGATCGAAGACGTGGACCAGAATCTCTACGGCGGCTTCGTCAGCAACGACGATCGCCGCACGCTCAACGAACTGCGCACGCTCAGCGGTGAACAGCTTGCGCGGCTGCACCCCGAGTTTGCCGATGTGCGCCTGCCGGAGCTGCTGTTCCACTATCGCGCGCGGAACTTTCCCGACACGTTGAGCGAAGAGGAATACGAGCAGTGGGAGCACTTGCGCGCCGAGCGCCTGTTCGAGGGCAGCGGCGGCTACCTGACGTTCGACGCCTTTGGCCAACGGCTTGAGCAACTGGCGGCCGAGGCCACGGAGAAGGGCGACACGCGCGCGCAGCACATCCTGCAAGACCTGTATGACTACGCGCAGCAGATCGTGCCGGGTTGACCGCTGACGCACGCAACGAAAAACGGAGGCCGAAGCCTCCGTTTTTTCATGGCGATGCCAAAGCGATCAAGCTGCGCGCTGTGCCGCTGCCGGATCACGCCACTGGGTCAGCAGCTTGTTCCAGCGGATGCGCGCGGCGGCAAGGTTGGCGTCCTTCACATGGCCGAAGCCACGGATGTCTTCCGGCAGGCGCGCCAGTTCCACGGCTTGCGCCAGCTTCTGCGCGGTCAGCCCTTGCACCAGCTCATCCACCAGCGCCCGGTATTCGCCGATCAGTGCGCGCTCAGTGCGGCGCTCTTCGGTTTTGCCGAAGATGTCGAATGCCGTGCCGCGCAGGCCCTTGAGCTTGGCCAGCAGCTTGAACAGCCGCATCGTGTTCGGGCCGAAGCGCTGCTTGACCAGGTGGCCCTTGTCGTCATGCTTGGCCAAGAGCGGCGGCGCGAGCCAGAAGTTGAGCTGATAGTCGCGGCCGGGTTCGCCTTCAAACTGCGCGCGCAGCTTGTCGAGGAACGCCGGGTCGGTGTACAGGCGGGCGACTTCGTATTCGTCCTTGTACGCCATCAGCTTCGACAGGTTGCGTGCCACGGCTTCCGTCAGTGCCAGCGTTTGGCCTGCACCCACCACCGCTGTTTCCGCAGCACGCACACGCTCGACCACCGAGCGGAATTCAGCCGCATATGCAGCGTTCTGGTACGCGGTCAGCAGATCGACGCGGCGGGCGATCAGCGTGTCCAGCGAGGGCAGGGCAATGACGTCCGCCTTGGCACGCGGGGCATCGTCGGCGAGCTTGAGCACCGCATCGCGGTCCTGCGCGAGGTGGCGGCCCCATTCGAACGCGGTCTTGTTCTTGTCGACCGCCACGCCGTTGAGTTCGATGGCGCGGATGAGCGCGTCGTACGTCAGCGGCAGCCAGCCTTTCTGCCACGCGAAGCCCAGCACCAGCGGGTTGGTGTAGATCGCGTCGCCCAGCAGGCGCACGGCCAGCGTGTTGGCGTCTTCAAACGCGCAGGCATCGCCGATGGCGGCGCGGATGTCCGCTTCCGCCGAGCTACCCGGGAAGCGCCAGTTCGGGTTCTTGATGAAGTCGGCGGTGGGCGATGCCGTGCTGTTGACGATGGCGCGCGTCTGGCCGTGCTGCACCTTGGACAGCACTTCGTCCGACGCCGAGACAATCGCATCGCAGCCGATGACGAGATCCGCTTCGCCCATGGCGATGCGCGTGGCGTGGATGGAATCCGGACGCTCACCGATCTGCACGTGCGAGAGCACCGCGCCACCCTTCTGCGCGAGGCCTGCCATGTCGAGCACGGTCACGCCCTTGCCCTCAATGTGCGCGGCCATGCCGAGCAGCCCGCCGATGGTCACCACGCCCGTGCCGCCCACGCCGGTCACCAGCACGCCATACGCGCGCTGGATGGCCGGCAGTTCAGGGTGTGGCAGCAGCGGCAGGCTGTCCATTGCAATGCCGCGCGATTCCGGCTTGCGCACTTGCGCGCCTTCCGCCGTCACAAAGCTCGGGCAGAAGCCGTTCACGCACGAGAAATCCTTGTTGCACGACGACTGGTTGATCTTGCGCTTGGTGCCTAGCTCCGTTTCCAACGGCTCGACCGACAGGCAGTTCGACTTGACCGAGCAATCGCCGCAGCCTTCGCACACCGCGTCGTTGATAAACGCACGGCGTGCCGGATCGGCCATCGTGCCGCGTTTGCGGCGACGGCGCTTTTCGGTCGCGCAGGTCTGGTCGTAGATCAGCACGCTGGTGCCTTGCACTTCGCGCAGCTCGCGCTGGATGGCGTCCAAGCGATCGCGGTGGTGCACGGTCACGCCTTCCGGCAGTTTGATGGCGGCGTTGTACTTCTCCGGCTCGTCCGTGACGATGACGATGCGCGACGTACCTTCGGCATGCACCTGCGCGGCAATCTGCGGCACGGAGAGCGGGCCGTCCACTGGCTGGCCGCCGGTCATGGCCACGGCGTCGTTGTAGAGGATCTTGTAGGTGATGTTCACCTTGGCCGCGATGGACGCGCGAATCGCCAGCAGGCCCGAGTGGTAATACGTGCCGTCGCCCAGGTTGGCGAACACGTGCTGGTCGCCCGAGAACGGCATCTGGCCAATCCACGCCACGCCTTCGCCGCCCATCTGGCTGAAGGTGTCGGTGCGGCGGTCCATCCACACGGTCATGTAGTGGCAGCCGATGCCGGCCAGCGCGCGCGAGCCTTCCGGCACGTTGGTCGACGTGTTGTGCGGGCAGCCCGAGCAGAACCACGGCTTGCGCTCGGCGGTGATGCGCGGCTTGGCGAGCGCCTTTTCCTTGGCGTCGATGATGGCGAGACGCGCTTCAATGCGCGAGCGCACATCCGACGGCAGCTCGAACTTCTCCAGCCGCGTGGCGATGGCGCGGGCGATCAGCGCGGGCGACAGCTCGTAGTGCGCTGGCAGCAGCCAGTTGGCCATCGGCACCGACCATTCGCCGCCGGCGTTGTCGCGCTCATCGAACTTGCCGTACACGCGCGGGCGCACGTCGTCGCGGTAGTTGTACAGCTCTTCCTTGAGCTGGTATTCGAGGATCTGGCGCTTCTCTTCCACCACCAGAATCTCTTGCAGCCCTTCGGCAAACGCGCGCGCGCCGTGCGCCTCCAGCGGCCACACGCAGCCGACCTTGTACAGGCGGATGCCGATGCGGCGGCAGGTGTCTTCGTCGAGCCCAAGGTCGACCAGTGCCTGGCGTACGTCCAGGTACGCCTTGCCGGCGGTCATGATGCCGAAGCGCGCCTGCGGCGAATCGAGCACCACGCGGTCGAGCTTGTTGGCACGCACGTACGACAGGCCGGCATACCACTTGTAGTCGAGCAGGCGGGCTTCCTGCACCAGCGGCGGATCGGGCCAGCGGATGTTCAGGCCGCCCTGCGGCACGATGAAATCTTCCGGCAGGATGATCTCGGCGCGGTGCGGGTCGACGTCCACCGAGGCGGACGATTCCACCACGTCGGTCACGCACTTCATCGATACCCACAGGCCGGAGTAGCGGCTCATCGCCCAGCCGTGCAGGCCGTAGTCGAGGTACTCCTGCACGTTCGACGGATACAGCACCGGAATGCCGGCGGCCTTGAAGACGTGCTCCGATTGGTGTGCCAGCGTGGACGACTTGCAGGCGTGGTCATCGCCCGCCAGCACCAGCACGCCGCCGTGTGCGGACGAACCTGCCGAGTTGGCGTGCTTGAACACGTCGATCGTGCGGTCCACGCCCGGGCCCTTGCCGTACCACATGCCGAACACGCCGCTGAACTTGGCATTCGGATACAGATTGACCTGCTGCGAGCCCCAGACCGCCGTGGCGGCCAGGTCTTCATTAAGCCCCGCCTGGAAGACGATGTTGTGTCCCGCCAGATGCTTCTTCGCTTTCCACAGGGCCTGGTCCAGCGCCCCCAGCGGCGAGCCGCGGTAGCCAGAGATGAAGCCCGCCGTGTTCAGCCCAGCGGCGCGGTCGCGCTCTTGCTGCAGCATCGGCAAGCGCACGAGCGCCTGCGTGCCGCTGATATAGATGCGGCCACGCTCGAGCGTGTATTTGTCGTCCAGGGAAACGGTTTCGAGCGCGCGGCGTAGCGCGTCGTTCAGAGGGGCATTCATGCGTGCTCCGGGTGGGGTGTGTCGGGATCACCGACAGCAGGTCTCTTTTGGTGCCGCCTGCGCCGCTTCTTGTGGAAACTGGCAGACGGCCATGGGTCGGGGCATCGTAGCATCGCGTGACATTCCGAACACCGTGCAACGCAGCAAGAATGGGGGTGGGTTTTCCCGAGGTTGCGGCGTTTTCGGCACAGAAGTGGCGCGTTGGTCGGGGCGTGGACACTGTGCTGCACCGCATGCAACGTCGGTTGCGGAAAGCGCCGCGTATTCGCAAACTTGCGTCAACAAGCTGCGCCTGCGTCACCTTGCTACTGGACTTTCGATGCGGCCGCGGCCATCCTTCGCGGTTACGTCTGAAGACCACCCAACCGCGATCATGCTCCGCCCCCAACCCCTCCACGCGCTGCGTCGGCAAGCCTTGCCGGCTGCCTGCACGCGCGTGCGTTGCGGTGCTGCGCATGACTCCTCGCTCCTGCACGTAGCCCTGCGGCACTTCCTGCTCGCCCGGCTTTCGTAAGCCGTGCGGGGCGCCGCCCCAGCTGGCGCACCCGCCCCGCACGGCCTTCTCCGCTTTCACCCTCCCCTTAACACCGGCCTGGCGCTGACATGCGCCGGCACCGGCTCGCCTGCCATTGCCGGACACGACCCGGCACGGCGGCGCAGGAACCGCCATGGAACTCACGCAGAACTTCGTTAAGGCCAAGCGGCCTTGCGCGGATGGCTACCGCTGGTACATCCGCAACCGCCACAACGGCACTGACTACCAACACCTGCTCAACAGCCTCGTGCACGAAGGCCGCATTACCGATGCGATCTGGCTGCTCGACAACTTCGGCCCGACCGATGCCGTGCTCGAAGCCGACGACATCGAGGCCGATGCGCTGGTCTTTGCCGGCACCATCGTTGTGCGTGGTGGCATCCACGTGGGTGGCGTGTTGCGCGCGGGCCAAGCGATTCGCACGGGCGGTGGCGTGCGCGCTGGCGAGTCGATCACCACCGGCGGGGATCTTGAAGCCAAGGCTGGCCTCTACTGCGACGGCAGCGTGCACGTGGGCGGCGATCTGCGTGTCGGCTGGAGCGTGACGACCACCGGCGCATTGCATGTTGGTGGCGTCGCGCGCGTGCACCGCGATTTGCATTGCGATGCCGACATCGACGTGACCGACGACCTGCTGATTGGCGAAGCGCTGGCTGCGCGCGGCAACGTGCGCTGCGGCAAGGGCTTGCGTGCCGGCGCCGACGCGCGCAGCGAGGCCTCCATCGTGAGCGCGCACGGCATCCTGGCTGGCGCCGACTTGCACGCCGGCACGCACCTGGAAGCGGGCTGGGGCATCAAGGCCTGGGGCGACATCGAAGCCGGTGGCGCCATCCGCGCAGGCGAGGGCGTGGAGGCGGGTGGAGTGATCATCGCCGGGCCGGGCTATGGCATCCACGCGGGCTTGAGCGTGCGCATGGACGACTGGCACGCCAGCGCCCGCATTCGCGCCACCGAGCCCCCGGCACGGCTCATCAGCGGCCATTGGGCGGAGGCCGCATGAGCACCGTACTGACCCTGCACATGCCGCCACCGGCCGTGCCGACGTTGGCATCGATGGTGCAATCGCTGCGTGGATGGCTTGCGCCGCTCGGCTTGCGCACCGACGTCGAATTCAACAACGAAGACATCGAGCGCGAACTCGATGCGTTGTATGAACGCATGCAAACGCCCGGCACGCCGCTGCATGGCATGACCGTCGACGACGGCACCTTGCCGGGTTTTCGCTTGCACACACGCGAGGCCGATGGCGAGATCTACGTCTATGTCGAAGACGTGGCTGCACGGCGCTTGGCCGGCTACACGGTCTTTAACCGCTTGATTGAGCTGGACAAGCGCGCGGATCGCTATCTGCGTTCACCGCACTCGAAGTACGCGTTGGCGTACCAGCGGCGCGGGTTGGCCTCGACCGTATTCCGGCGCGCGCTCGACAGTGGCATGTGTCTGATGAGCGGCGCGCGTCAGTCCGTCGGGGTGCATGGGGTGTGGCAGTCGCTCGCCAGGCGCTACCCATCGGGGTATGTGGAGGTGCGCGACAAGCGCCTGCGCTACCTGGGCGAGCACGTGGACGATGTCGCGCTGCTGGAGGACTTGCACACCCGGCGCGTTCTGCTGGGGGCGGGCTGGAGCTTGGCCGAACTGGCCGCCGCCACAAGAATGGTTGTCTGATCAGCCGGTCAAGGTTTCGATGACGTTGCGGATGCGTACGACCAGCCCGTCCATCATGCTGGCCGGCACGTTGCCATAGCCGAGCACGAGGCCGTTGTACTGCGTGGTGAATGTGCCCGGCAGGCAGAAGCGCGACAGCGGCCGCAGCACCATCCCGTGCGCGCGGGCCGCGGTGCTCACGTCCACATCGGGTACAGGCGCGTCGAGCCGGGCGGAGAGGTGCATGCCACCCGCGCCGCCGGACACCGTCACCATGCCGGTCAGATGGCGCTCGATGGCGGCTTGCAGCGCGTCGCGGCGCTCGCCATACAGGCGCCGCATGCGACGCAGGTGCCGTGTGAAATGCCCCGCCTCAATGAACTCCGCCAGCGCCAACTGCTCGGCCACGCGCCCACGCAGCATCATCGCGCCCGCAGCCTTGCGCAGTACGGGCGCCAGGGCCGGCGGCACGACCATGTAACCGAGCCGCAGCGCCGGAAACAGCATCTTGCTGAACGTACCCAGGTAGATGACGGGCGCGTCGGCGGTGAGCCCCTGCACGGCCGATAGCGGCGCACCGCTGTGGCGGAATTCGCTGTCGTAGTCGTCTTCGATGATCCACGCGCCGGCCGCCCGAGCCTGCTGAATCAAGGCCAGACGCCGCTCCAGACTCATCACCGCGCCGAGCGGGTACTGATGTGACGGCGTGATGTAGATGAGTTTTGGCGGGCGATCGCGCCAGTCGTCTGCGGTTGGGGCGAGGCCGTCGGCATCCACGCCGATCGGTACCAGGCGCAAGTCCGCCGCTTGCAGGGCCGCGCGGGCGCCGTAATAGCCGGGGTTCTCGATCCAGGCGGTATCGCCTGCATCGGCCAGCGAGCGGGCGCACAGGTCCAGGCTGTTCTGCGTGCCATCGGTGATGAACACTTGCGCTGCTTCGCAACGCACGCCACGCGACACCCGCAGGTATTCCGCCACGGCCTGGCGCAGCGCAACGTTGCCTTCCACCGGCCCGTAACCCATCTGGCCCGGGCCGATGCGGCGCCAGCCGTGCTCCATGCAACGCCGCCATTGCGCCAGCGGGAATTCATCCAGCGCTGGCGTGCCGGGCAGGAAGGGCAGTAGATCGCTCATCTCGCCGCTCGGGCGTTCCAGTCCGGCAACCCGACGTGAGAGCACGGGCGGCGCTTCCGGCGTCTGCACCGGCACCTGCTGCAGACCAACGCGCGCGACCACCGTACCCTGCCGCCGGCTCAGCACAAAGCCTTCCGCGGCCAATTGCTCATACGCATAGAGCACCGAATTGCGCGCAATACCGAGCTCTTCCGCCAGCGAGCGCGACGGTGCCAGGCGTGTGCCTTCCTCGATCTGCCCGCTCAGGATGGCCGCGCGCAGGCACGCATACAGCCGATGCTGTTGCGAGGTCCGCACGCCGGCATCGCCGCGTTCACTGCCGCGCGAGGCGGTGCGTTCGTAGTTCGACAGCAAGACGCCGTAGTCCATCCTGGCTCCAAGGTTTTGCATTTTGGTGGGTCTACGCATGGTGCCACGGTTTTTCTATCGTCGGCGGATCGCATCCCTATCTGGAGCCTTGCCATGACGACCACTTCTGCAACCTCACCAACCGACCGTACGCGCGTGAACCGTGTCGCTCGCCGCGGCCACTACGATGCCGCCACGCTGCACGCCATCCTCGACGAAGCCTATGTCTGCCACATCGCCTTCGCTGACGAGCATGGCGTGCATTGCATCCCTACCGCGTGCTGGCGCGAGGGCGATCACCTCTACATCCACGGCTCCAACGGCAGTCGCATGCTCAAGCTGGCCGGCAGTGGCGCACAGGTGTGTGTGACCGTCACCCATATCGACGGGTTGGTGCTCGCGCGATCGGCGTTCAACCACTCGATGAACTACCGCTCGGCCGTGATCTACGGCGCCTTTGAGGTTGTGCCCGACGCGCACAAGCCTGCCGTGCTGGATGCCTTCATGGAATTTCTCGCACCGGGCCGTTCGCAGCAGGCCCGCCCGGGCAATGCGAAGGAGTTGGCGGCTACGACCGTGTTGCGCATACCGCTGCACGAAGCCGCGTGCAAGGTCCGCACGGGTGGGCCGAAGGATGATGCCGAAGACCTCGATCTGCCGGTGTGGGCTGGGGTGCTGCCGATGGCGTTGTTGCCGCTGGCGCCGGTGGTTGAGGCTGCGCCTGCTGGTACGCCGGATTATGTGCAGGAGTGGAGGGATAGTGCTCGGGTTGCCGTCGATGAAGTGGTAGCGCCGTGAGCGTGCGTATCAGTGGTGCTGTTGTTTGATGTTGTTGGTCGATCCCCCGGTATCGTCCCCTGCCGGGGCCGACTCACTTTTCTTTGTCTTGCCAAAGAAAGTCAGCAAAGAAAGGCGCGCCCGAGATGGCGACCTATCCCTTGAATTTATGTGACCGTGCGGGGAAGGAGGCAAACTCGCTTCGCTCAGACAGGCCTCCTTCCTTTATCCGCCCGCCCACAGAAATTCAAGGCGCCATCAAGGGCAGGAACGGCCAAACCGCTGGTGCACTGCGGACGGCGCTTCTTTCACCGTCGTCCCCGCGCAGGCGGGGACCCAGGGTCGTTGCTTGCCCCGAAAACGCCGCTGGGTTCCCGCCTGTGCGGGAACGACGAAACTGCGATAGTGTGGCCGTTGATGCCCTATGCGGCGCCTTGAATTTCTGTTGCAAGGAGGAAAAAGAGGGGAGGCTTGTCTGAGCGAAGCGAGTTTGCCTCCCCTCCCTCCTTGCGACATAAATTCAAGGGGAAGTTGCCGCATCGGGCGCGCCTTTCTTTGCTGACTTTCTTTGGCCAGACAAAGAAAGTGAGTCAGCCCCGGCAGGGGATGAAACAGGGGATGCACCACAAACAAAAATTAGTGCACCAGCTGATTGATCTCAATAATCGGCATCAACACCGCCAACACGATGAGCAACACAACCACCCCCATCGTCAAAATCAACGCCGGTTCCAGCAGGCCCGTGAGGAACAGCGTGCGACGCTCCAACTCCTGAGCCTCACCCTGTGCCGCCCGCTCCAACATCGCCGGCAGATTACCGGTCGCCTCGCCAGAGCGAATCAAATGCACCAGCACGGGCGGAAACTGATTCTGCGCCGCCAACGCCCGCGCTAGCGACGTCCCTTCCCGCACGCGTGTGGAGGCATCCTCCACGTTGGTCTTGAGCGCGACGTTGTTCAACGTCTCGCCTGCGGCCTGCAACCCACGCAGGATCGGCACGCCAGCGCTCGTGAGAATCGCCAGCGTGCTCGCAAACCGCGCGGTGTTGTAGCCGCGAACGAGCTTGCCGAACAGCGGCGCCGTCAGCAGCCACTTGTGCCACGACAAGCGCAACGCCGGCTGCTTGAGCAGATTGCGGATCAGCATGCCGATCACCACCAGCACGATCGCCGCCAGCCACCCCCAGTTCCGCACAAAGTCCGACAGCCACAGCATGATGATCGTGAGGGTCGGCAGCTTCTGCTTGGTGTTGGCAAACACGCTCACCACCTGCGGTACCACGTATGACAGCAGGAAGATCACGATGGCAAACGCCACCACCGTGACGATGGCCGGGTAGGTGAACGCCAGCTTGATCTTGGACGTGAGCGCGTTGCGGCTCTCGATGTAGTCGGCCAGCCGCGAGAGCACGAGGCCAAGGTTGCCTGAGTGCTCACCAGCGGAAACCAGCGCGCGATAGATGTCAGGAAAATCCTTCGGATGCTGCGCCAGCGCGACCGACAGCGAGCTACCGCCCACCACTTCCGCGCGGATTGCTGCGAGCAGCTCGCCCACGTATGCGCGTTCGGCTTGATCGGCAAGCGCAGCCAGTGCCTCATCGAGCGGCAGCCCGGCGACCAGCAAGCTGGCGAGCTGGCGCGTGACCAGTGCGTTCTCCTGCGCGGAGAGCCGCTTGCCAAAGCTCGAACCGCCGCGCTTGGTGGCCTGCGCGCCGAGCGCGTCGACCACCAGCGGCGTAAGCCCGCGTGCGCGCAGTACGGTACGCGCCTGGCGTGCGCTGTCGGCTTCGATGACGCCCTTGTCGGTCTTGCCGGCGGCGTCGGCGGCTTCGTAGCGGAAGGCTGGCATGCGTTATTCGTTCAGTCGCGTCTTGGTCGCGGCTCAGTCGCGCGTCACGCGCAACACTTCTTCCAGCGACGTCGCACCCGTGTCGATCCAGCGCTGCGCATCCATGCGCATGGTCTGCATGCCCTGGCCGATGGCGAATGCCTTGATTTCGGATTCGGCGGCCTGGCGGTGGATCATGGTCTGGATCTCGGGTGTGACAGTCAGCAGCTCGTACACGCCGGTGCGACCCTGGTAGCCGGAGTTGCTGCAGCGCTCGCACCCGACGTGGTGCCACACGGATTTGCGTGCCGGCGCAGCCGGTGCCACGCCCTCCGCAACCGGTGTGCCGGCCACGGCTTCGACTTCTGCGGGCGTGAGTTCGAGCACTTCTTCGCGGCGGCAATGCACGCACAGGCGGCGCACCAGCCGCTGCGCCAGCACGCCGAGCAGCGACGACGACAGCAGGAACGGTTCGATTCCCATGTCGATCAGCCGGGTCACCGCCGAGGCCGAATCGTTGGTGTGCAGCGTCGCCAGCACCAGGTGACCGGTCAGCGAGGCCTGCACGGCAATCTGCGCGGTTTCCAAGTCACGGATTTCCCCGATCATCACCACGTCCGGGTCCTGGCGCAGGATGGCGCGCAGGGCCTTGGCGAAGGTCATGTCGATCTTCGGGTTGACCTGCGTCTGGCCGATGCCGTCCAGGTCGTATTCGATCGGGTCTTCCACCGTCATGATGTTGGTGGAAGCCGAGTCCAGCCGCGACAGCGCGGCATATAGCGTTGTCGTCTTGCCCGAGCCGGTCGGGCCGGTCACGAGCACGATGCCGTGCGGCTGGTTGATCAGGTGGTCAAAGCGCGCCAGCGTGCCAGCGCCCATGCCGAGCTTGCCGAGGTCGAGCCGGCCGGCTTCCTTGTCAAGCAGACGCAGCACCGCGCGCTCGCCGTGGCCGGTGGGCAGGGTGCTCACACGCACGTCGACTGGGCGGCCACCCACGCGCAGCGTGATGCGGCCGTCCTGCGGCAGGCGTTTCTCGGCAATGTCGAGCTGCGCCATGATCTTGATGCGTGAGATCAGCGCGCCGTGCAGCGCCTTTTTCGGGCGCACCACGTCGCGCAGCGTGCCGTCCACACGGAAGCGCACCACCGAGGCGTTCTCGAACGGCTCGATGTGGATGTCCGATGCGCCTTCGCGCGCGGCCTGCGTGAGCAGCGCGTTGATCATGCGGATGATCGGCGCGTCGTCTTCGGATTCGAGCAGGTCTTCCACGGCGGGAATGTCCTGCATCAGACGCGACAGGTCCACCTCGCCTTCCACCTCGCCCACGACTTGGGCGGCGCTGCCATCTTGCGCGTTGTAGGCCGTTTGCATGGCGGTGGACAGTGCGGCGGCATCCAGCGTCACCAACTCCAGCGCGCCGAACACGCGGCCAAGCTCGGCCAGCGCCATGCGCGAGGTTTCGGGGCACACCCACACTTCCAGCGTGTCGACGTCCTGGCGGGCGACGAGCAACTTGGCGTCGCGTGCAAACGCGTACGGCACCAGCCGCACGGCCGACTGCGAGGGGGCCTCGAGTGTGCGGGCGTCGGTGATGGGAGCTTGCGTCGTGGCCATGAATCTTTAACCGCCCTTGCGCGGCGCGTTGCTGTCGTAGCCGCCGGAAGTGGGCGGCGCGAACTCTTGTTGGCGCGGCTGGCTGCGCGTGGTCGATTGCGGCATCGGCATCGGGGCGCCCGGGGGCACCTGCACGCCTGCGGGGCCCTTCGGCACGATCGACACATCGCCGTAGTTCTCGGCCGGGCGCATGGTGTTCGGCGACGGCAGGACCGGTGTGTCCTTGTCGTAGGTGCTCGGCAGCATGTTCGGCGAGACAAAGCCCTGCTGCGTATCGCGCATGTAGTTGTAGCGGTTGTCTGACAGCGCGCCGGTCGCATCGGCTGTGCGCAGGATGATCGGGCGCAGGAAGACGAGCAGGTTGGTCTTTACGCGCGTCTTGTTTTCCGAGCGGAACAGCGCGCCCAGAATGGGGATGTCGCCCAGGCCCGGCACCTTTTGCTCGCCGTCCTGGTAGTTATCTTCCAGCAGGCCGCCCAGCACCACCACCTGGCCGTCGTTGGCCAGCACGTTGGTTTCGATCGAGCGCACGTTGGTGGTCGGGCCTTGCGTCGCATTCTGCGTGCCCGGCACCACGGCCGACGACTCCTGGAAGATCTGCAGCTTCACCAGCCCGCCGTCGGTGATCTGCGGCTTGACGCGCAGCGTGATACCGACGTCCTTGCGGTCAAACGTCTGGAACGGTGTGACCGAAGCCGCCGTGCCGGTCTGTGCGTACGAGCCCGTGGTGATCGGCACGTTCTGACCGATCAGGATCTTGGCTTCTTCGTTGTCCAGCGTGATCAGGTTGGGGGTAGAGAGCACGTTGACCGAGCCGTCCGAGCCCAGCGCCGACAGAAGCACGCCCAAGCCCGACGCCTTGTTGAATACGCCGAACTGGCCGCCGTTGAGCTGGCCGACGTTGACGCTGCCGAGCGCCGTCTGCGCGGCCGAGCTGCCGATGCCGCCTGAGGTGATGGTGGCAATCGTGCCGGCCAGCGTGAGCAGGTTGCCCGAGCCGGTGCCGAAGTTGGTACCGCCGCCGCCGTAGGTATTCGGGCCGCCCGCGCCCACCATCCACTGGATGCCAAGCTGCGACGCCTTGGTGGCTGTGACCTCCACGATCATCGATTCGATGTAGACCTGCGCGCGCCGCGCGTCCAGATCGTCGATCACGGCGCGCAGGTTGCGGTAGACCGGCTCGCTGGCGGTGATGATCAGTGCGTTGGTGGCCGGATCGGCCTGGATGATGCCACCGGTAGTGGGCGTGTTGTTCTGCCCGAACGAGGCGCGGAACGATGAGCTGCCACTGCCCGAGCCACTGCCCGAGCCGGAGCCGCTGCCGTTATTGGTGTTTTGCGTGTTCTGGTTGAACTGCGAGCCGGCCGCGCCGCCCGCGGGCTGCGAAGTTGCGCCTTGCGCAGCGCTCTGGCCGCCCGGGCCGGTCGATTGCGCGGCCGATAGCGTCGCGTCCGCCGCAACGATCGCGCGCAGCGTGGTGGCCAGTTGCACCGCGTTGGCGTTCTTGAGCGGCACCACCCAGATGTTGCCGGGGCGTGCGGACGGCACGTCCAGCTTGGCGATCAGTTGCTTGGCTTGCGCCAGACGCGCGGCGCTCGAAGCGCGGACCATCACGCTGTTCGAGCGCGGCTCGGCCACCACGGAGGTCCGCAGGCTGGGGTCCGACAGCGCGGCGCCGGCCCCCGCGCCTGCCGCACCGCCACCCGACGGGTCCAGCAGCTTCTGCAGCGTGGCGGCCACGTCGATGGCCACGGCGTTCTTCAGCGGAATCAGTTCAGTCTCACCCGCCGCCGGCGTATCGATCGACGCGATGATGCGGCCGATGCGGCGCAGGTTGTCGGCGTAGTCGGTAATGACCAGCGTGTTGTTGGCCGGGTATGCGGTGATGGTGTTGTTGGGCGCGATCATCGGCCGCAGCACCGGCACCAGGTTGTTGGCCGATTCGTGCTGCAGGCGGAAGACCTGCGTGACGACCTGCTCGCCGCCGCGCGATGCCGCGTTCACTGGCGAGCCCTGCAGCTTGGCATCGGCTTCCGGCACGACCTTGGTAAAGCCGTTGCCTTCGACAATCGCATAGCCCTGCATGCGCAGGATCGAGCCCAGCGATTCCAGCGCCTGCGAGCGCGTGACAGGCTTCTCGGTGACGAGGTTGACCGAGCCCTTGACGCGCGGATCGACGATGAAGTTCTTGCCGGTGGCCTGGCCGACGGCCTTCACCACCGATTCGAGATCGGCATTGACGAAATTGAGCGAGACCTCATCCCCCGGATTGCCCGGGTTGCCACTCTGGGCGGATGCCGCGCTTGGCGGGGCTGCGTAGGCGGGCATCGAGCCGGCCACCATTGCTGCGCAGCATGCCAGGACGATGGCGCGAACGGTGAGTCGGGAAGAGGCGTTTTGCATGGTCTCGTTCATGGTTGTCGGCGCGCTGGCTCGCGCACCGGCTGGGAATCAAAAGCGTAGTCGATGGTGCGACCCGTCGCGCGGGCCCAGCAGGCTCAACAGGCCAATCAATTGTGGTTCCGACTCCGGCGTGGCACTCGCCACCCCGTCAAAATGCGCGCCCTGACCGAGAGTGCCCTGGCCTTGCAGTGTCAACGGCCCTGCCAGCGTCGACAGGGCCAGTTGGGCTGTTGGTCGATCATTCGCGCCACCCGCGCCGCTAAACGACATGACGGCCTGGTAGCTCCCCAGCGGCCGCACCCGGCTGAGGCTGGATGATACCTGCTCAAGCGTGACGGTCAGCGCGCCCTGGGCCGTGCCCAGACGGCCCTGGCCGTGGCCAAAATCTCCCGACAGCGGCGTCCACCGCGCGCTCAGCCGGCCGTCCAGCTTGAGCGTGTTGAACGGCGCGCCAATGCCCTCCAGCAACGAGGCCGGCAACGTCATCACACCGGGCTCGGCCTGCCAGCGCGCTGGCGACACCGTCAGCGTGACCGGCTGTTCGAGCGCGCGGTCATGCGTGACGTGGGCGCGCAGCGTGCCCGTCAGCAGCGGTAGGACATCCACCGACCACGACAGCCGCCCCGGCAGCACGGTCGCATCGGCACCACCGTTGCCCGCCGTGAGTGCCAGCGTGGCACTGCCATGCCAGATACTGCCTTGGCTATCGGCCAGCAGCACGCGGTGTCCGGTCGCTTGCGCGATGCGCTCGGCGGCCCAGGCGGCCGGATATTGCGATACCACCGTCACGCCTACCGCCAGCAACGCGACGACACACCACAGCACGCGCCTGCCGAGGCTCGGCCGTTCGTCGGCATCGGCTCGACGGCGCAGGCGCAGCGGCGGCAGTGTTTCGATCCCCATCGGCGGCGCGGTCCGTCAATGGCCTGCGGCGGCGGGACCTTGCAGCGTCGCCGTCACGTTGACCAGGGCGGTAGCGCCCACGTACTTGATGCTTGCGTCAATGACCTTCATGCGCTGGGCCTGTCGCACTTCCTGCAGCCACTCGGCTACGGCGCCGAAGGGCACCTTGTCCAGTTGCACCTGCACGCTCTCCCCCGACATCGCCATCCGCGTGGCTTTCAGGCCGTGGTTGGTGAGGCTCGTGGTGAGTGCCTGTTGCAGCTCGGCCCCGCGCGGCACAGGGGCGGCCGCAATGGCGGACAGCCCGCGCGCCTCCTGCCCCAGCGTTTCCATTTCGGCCAGTTGGGTGCGCATCTGGGGCAGGGCCTTTTCGATGCGGCGTTGGCCCTCAAATGCCGGCTCCCACAGCAGCAGGTACACGATCACAAGCAGCAGGATCACGCCGCCCCCGGCCAGGATGCGCCGTTCACGCGGTTCGCGCTGCATCCAGAATGTGGTGGCCGCATCGCGCACCGAGTCCGGCACGCCGATGCGCGGCAAGCGGCGTGATGCGGATGCGCCCGAAGCGGAAGAGGGAGAAGTCGCCATGTCGAACTCGTTATTGGGCGATGGAGACCGTCCAGCGCGAGCCAGGTACGGTGGCTTCGGCGCTGCGCGGCGCCTCGGCGGTGTCCATGTTCAGGCCGACGCCGCGGGCTGCCGTGCGCAGGGCGGCGGTGTCGGTGCCGTCCTTGAGCGTGACCGTCAACGCGCGGCCGTGGTAGTCGAGCGCGAGCAGCGCATCGGGCGCGAGGCCTGTGGCGGCTTGGGCAAAGCGATCGGCCAGCGGCAGGAAATCTTCTGGCGCCGATTTGCCGGCGGCTAGGCGCAACTGTTCAACCTGGCGGCGCATCTGCGCGGGCGGGTCGAGGATCACCGGTGTGTTCGGGAAGGCGGTCTGCAGTTGCGTGCGCATGGCGGCATCGAGCCGCTTTTGCTCGGCACGCAGCGTGAGCCAGCGCGCGTTCATGCCGATGAGCTGCACCATCACGATCAGCACCGCCAATGCGATCGGCAGGCGCCAGCGCCGCCAGTCCACGCCGGCCATGCCGCCGTTGGCGAAATCGAACTGGCACAGATCCGCCTCGCCGGATGCCAACGCAGCGCGTGCGCCGGCAGCCCAGGTGGCCCAATCCAGCGTGGCAGCGGCCGGGTCGGTCGACAGGGTCGGCGCCAATTCGCGCAACGCGGGGGAGACCATCAGCGTGGCCGGTGCCGGGGCGATGGCGAGCCAGTTGCCGACGTTGGCCGGCATCAGGCGCAGGCCGTACCCATCGGCTGGACCGGTGCGCACGGTGATGTCGACGGCAGCGGGCGCGTCCGGGTCGGACGGCGGCGCAGCATCGAGCGCGATGGTGGCCACGGCCACGGCAGTTTCCGCCACCGCCACCACAGGTTCGGCCGGCGCATCGAGTAAGGGCTCGGCGCGCTCCGCATCGTTGGCGGCCTCCGCTTGCAGCACGGCTGTCGCCGGCGTTTCAAACGGCAGGCAAAGCTGGGCGGGCAGCAGGTGGCAAGTGCGATGCTTGTGCGTGCCAAAGGTGTCCAGGATGAAACGGACCCACGCGCGGTCGGCAATCATCAGCGCGTGCGATTGCGGCTCGCGCGGGGCACGCCAGCCACGGGCCGGTGCGGCACCCAGGCGTGGGCCCAGGGCGATATGGCATTGCTGCGCGTCCTGCACGAGGCGGTCTTCCACCAGGTTCGGCAGCGCCAGACGCAGCTTGGGTAACGCCAGCGGGGGCACGTTGGCCGGCACCAGCAGCACATCGGCGGCGGGCAGCAGGAGGATGAGGCGATCAGCGGCCGGCAGCTCGTCGGTGCGCGACGTGCCTTCACGCAGAATGCGTTGCGACCCTTGCGCGCCTTCCTCGCGCACCAGCGCAAACGGCACGGAGGCGAGCGCACCCGCCTGCCAGCGCTCGGGCGATTGAATGGGCCGGTGCGGCAGGCGCACGTACAGGGAGGTCGTCAAACCGCTCCTCTATTGATCTTGAGAGTGTGGATGCGGGGTACCAACGGAGCCGCCGGATTGCGCAAGACCCGCGATGCTGAACGATGCGGATGACAATACGGCGAAGGCTGGGGTCTGTCTACTTGCGGAACCTACGCATAGGCGGGGGTGTTGTAGCGCCGTCATGACGGAATCGCATCCGCGCGGCGGACCCAGACAATGCGGGTGGCGTTATTGTTGACTGGATCACCACGTGAAACAAGCGCCACTTCGCCGATGCGGGCCCGCTCGTGGCGGGCCATGCCGTAGACCAGGAAATAGTGCGTCTGCACGTCCAGCAGGTTGGCGGCGGCAGTGGTATCGGCCCCCGGGGCGATGCCCCGCAACTGGTTGGTGACGTCGCCGATGTTGCGGAAGTACGCCCGATCGCGCGCCTGCACCAGCGCGCGGGCGCGGTCCAGGCTCAGGTTGGGGATGACGGCGGCCAGCACTTCGGCGCTGGCGGTGTTGGCGTTGATCTGCGTGCGGGTGGGCAGCACGATCACGTAGGGGCGCAGCTTGGTGATGGTGTCGGCGGTGTAGCCGGGGATGGTCAGCAGGCTGTCGACATCATCCAGCGGGCGAGGGCCGTTACCGTTACCGCTGCCGCCGCCGGTGTCTTCGCTGCCGGCCGGTTGGCCACCTTGGGTGCCCTCCTGCGATTGGAAGCCGCCCAGCATCTGCGCCAGGTATGTCGCCGTGACGTTGGCCAGGCTCGGATCCACATTCAGCGATTGCAGCAGCAGGCCGTAAGCCTTGATGCCGTCCTTGTCGCGGCCGGTGACGACGGTGCGCGTGCCCAACGTCTGCATGGTCAGCAGGTTCATCAGGTTGAAGCGCGCCTGGGCGTCGAAGATGCGGCCCGACAGGTACGACTCCTCGCCGGCGGCATCCGTGCGCAGCGAACTGCCAAGAAAATCCGACAGCTTGGTCTCTTGGATGGGCACGGCCCAGATTTCGCCCAGGTGATCGACGGCGCCGGTGCGGCGCTGGTCGTCGCGCAGGATCAGGCGCGCCCAGTCGACGCCCGCGCGCGCGATCCAGGAGGCCTGTGCTTTGAGGCGCTGGTTTTCCACGGCGCGGATTTCCACCTGCTGGCGCCAAAGCATGCCTGAGACGATCACCACCGCCAGCGTAACCACCAACAGCGCGGTAATGATGGCCGCGCCGCGCTGGCGTGCATCACGTTGAGTGAGTCGACGGGAGCATCGCGCCATGTCAGAGCCCCGTCATGCAGATGCGCGTAAAGCGCTGGGGCGCGCCCTGCGGGGTCATGCGCACGAGCAGGGCCAGCTCCACCGCGCGCACGGAGGCCGCCGGCACCACCACGCCGGTGTTGTTGGCCGCCACGCCCGATGCGGCGGGCGTGGACGCGGGCGGCACCTCTGTCAGCGTGGTCGTATTGCTGCCGGCCGGAAACAGCGCTGCAGACAGCGCGCCGGCGTTGTCCATCCAGCCGCCGGGTTCGATCCAGGCGCGCGCGCTGATGCCATCGACGTTGTTGGCGAGCAGGTAGCGTGCTGCAGTGCCGCCACCCTGGCGCAGGTTGTCCAGCGCGTTGCGCAGGTCGCTGCGGTTGGTGATGGGCTGACTCTGCAGGCGCTCCAGGCGGCCATCGAGGGTGCGGTAGAGCACCACTTGCCATGCCGGCGGCTGGCCATCGTCGCGGCGGTCGCGCACCAGCAGCACGCGGTTGGCATCCACCTCGATGGGCGAGCGCGACAGCGTGTTCGGGTCGGCCAGTTGCGTGCAGTCGGCGTCGAACTGGGCGTAGGCGGTTTTGAGCGCTTCGATGCGTTCGTCGCGCTGGGCCAGCGCTTCATGGGTGCGCGTCATGCTGTCGAGCCCGCGCCAGGCGATGACCGCCAGGATGGCCAGCAGCGTGATCGCCACCAGCAGCTCGAGCAGGGTGAAGCCGCGCGCGGGCTGCTTAGAAGACATTGCGCGCATCGTTGGGTAGCAGGGTCACGAGCCAGGCCAGACGCACGGATTTGGTGGCGTCCGGATAGACCGCCACCTCCACGCGGCGGAACACCGGGTTGGGTGTGCTCGCGATGGTCTCTTCGCACCAGAGCTGCGTATCGCCCTGCGGACACGCAAAGCCACGCGAGCCCGGGTCGGGGAAGGTGCGCGCCAGCCGGAGATTGGCGAGGTGGTTCTCGGCACTCCAGGTGGCGATCATGCGGGTTTGCAGGGAATCGCTGGCGGTGGTCATGCCGCCCATGGCGCGCATGGTGGCGGTGAGGGCCACGGCCACGATGGTCAGCGCCACCAGCACTTCGAGCAGGGTGAACCCACGGGCGCGTGCGCGTGGGAGGGAGCGGGCCGGGCTCATTGCATTTCCGTCAGCACGCGCGGGCCGCCGTCGGACAGCACATCCACGCGCGACCCCTGCGAGGACAGCGCCACGCGCCACGGCAGCCCGATCGCCTCGCGGCCGAAGACCAACCGCTGTGGTGCGCCCGGCGCCACAGCGGCACCGGCGACGATCTGCACGTTGTCCATGCCTTGGCGCCAGTGGCCCGGGGCCAGCACGTCGCGGTTGAGCAGGCGCCAGCCGTTGGGTGTCGATTCGTAGAAGCGCCAGCCCTGCGTGTCACCTTCCCATGCGACGGGCAGCGAGGTCAGTTGCGCCTCTTCCTGTGCGAGTTCGATCAGGCGGGCCAGCTTTTGCGCGTCGTCGGCCAATTGCGAACGCGGGTTAGGCGTGGCGTTCACGGCCACCACACCCAGCACGATGCCGATAATGACCACCACCACGAGCAGCTCCAGCAGCGTAAAGCCGCGCAGGGGCCGGCGATGGCGAGGTTGGCCGAGCATGGCGAATTGGGTTCGGGTGGCCTGAGGTTCAGTTGTCCCAGTTGCCGATGTCGGCGTCGTTGCCTGTGCCGCCGGCTTGGCCGTCGGCGCCAAAGCTGAAGATGTCCACTTCACCGCGTACGCCCGGGTTCAGGTACTGGTACGGATGGCCCCACGGGTCTTTGGGCAGACGCTCCAGATAGCCGCCGGCCTTCCAGTTGTTGGGGATGGGCTCGGTAGTCGGCTTGGCAACCAGCGCGCCAATGCCCTGTTCAGTGGTCGGGTAGCGGCCGTTGTCCAGGCGATAGAGCTTGAGCGCCTGCGAGATCGAGGCGATGTCCTGCTTGGCGGCGATGATGCGCGCCTCGTCGGGGCGGCTCATGATCTTCGGCACCACCAGCGCGGCAAGAATGCCCAGGATCACCACCACTACCATGATCTCGATCAGGGTAAAGCCGCGCGCCGCATGGCGACCGAATGCGCGTTGCCGGAAAGATGAGCGGAGTTGGCCTTGCATCATGGCGAGAGAGTTGGCGATAAGAGGAAGGAAGACAGTATATCTGTGACATATGACCATAGAACGCTCGCCAGGGTCCTGCGGTTTCGGCGGGCAGACGCGGCCGTCCATGCGCTTCACCGAATCGGCATGAAGGGCGGATAGAATCGACAAATTCCACCGGTGTTTCGCCAATGTTCATGAATGCTCAACAGTCGTCCCGCTTGCTCAGTCTCGTACTGTTTGCTGCCCTGTGTGCGCTGTTGACGCATTGGGTACTGACGCTGTCGTCGCTACGCTCGCTGAGCGTGCCGCGTGAGGCCCGCGTGGCGCAGACGGATGCGCTGGAAACCGGCGCCGCCGTCACCCTGTTCGGCGGTGGCCCGCAGAGCGGCCCGCGCGACGTGCAGGTGATGGGCGTGGTGGCGGACCTGACGGACGGCTCCGGCGCAGCGATCGTCTCCGTCGACGGCGGCCCGCCGCAGGCGGTGCGCGCCGGTAAGTCGCTGTCGTCCAACCTGAAGCTGGTGGAAATCAAGGCGCGCTCGGTGGTGATCGAACGCAATGGTGCGCGCCAGGAGATTCCGCTGCCGGCGAGTGCCATCGCGGGGGTGTCCCAAGCCGGTCGCAATGCGCCGCCGCCCATGCCGCTGCCGCCTTCTGGCGCGGCCGCCCCGCTGGCCACGCCGGCGGCGCCACCCCCGCCCGCCGTGCCCAATAATCCTGCCAATACGGCCATGCCGGGCGCCATGCTGCCCATCGCACCGCCGCAGATCAATACGGGTGATGAGGGCGCAGCCCGCGGCAGCGGCATCGTCGGCCCGCGCCACCGGGCCGCTGCGGCCGCGCGCAAGGGCGATGTTGCGCAGCCGCCTGAGGAGTAGCGTGTTCTGGCCCACCGTGCTGTGGGGGCCATATTACAGCCCATGTCATTGGGGTAACAGCGTGTAAAACACGGCAACGCGCTGGCATTGTCGGGTTCTAATCGGCATCACAGTCCTGTGAATCCATGTGAAAAGGAGCTGATCATGACCAACAAACGTGCTGTCCACGCCTTCCTCGCTACCTCGGCCCTGTTTCTGGCCATGTCGGGCATGAGTGCCCGCGCGCAGGATGCCAACGCACCCGCCGCCCAGGCGCCCGCTACCGCCCAGGCCCCGCAGAACACCGCCCGCCCCGGCAAGCCGGGTCACCACGGTGGTTTCAAGGCCCTCGACACCAACGGCGACGGCCAGATCTCGCGTGACGAGGCCAAGGGTCACGCTTGGCTAGAGAAGAACTTCGACCAGATCGACACCAACCACGACGGCCAACTCAGCAAGGACGAACTGGCCGCCTGGCACAAGGCACACAAGGGCGAAATGCGCGAGAAGATGGCGCAACGCTTCGACGCCAAGTTCAAGGCCGCTGACAAGGACGGCGACGGCGCCCTGACCAAGGAAGAGGCGCAAGCCGGCATGCCGCGCCTGGCCAAGAACTTCGACCAGGTTGATGCCAACCACGACGGCAAGGTCACGGAAGACGAAATCCGCGCCTACATGAAGGCCCGCCACGATGCGCGCAAGGCGCAGAAAAACACGCCAGCCGCTGCCGCCATGCCGGGCGGCCCGTCGGCCACCAAGGGCGAATAAGCCTCAGAACCCTTCCGCACTTGCAACGCACGGCGCCTTCGGGCGCCGTTTTTCATGCGCGCAAAAAAACACCCCGATGGCGAACCACCGGGGTGCGGGTGCAGCTTGCCTGAAGTTGAGGGCTTCAGGCTGGCTGATCGTCGGCCTTGAGCACGCCACGGCGCATCTGGTCGAGCTCGATCGACTCGAACAGCGCCTTGAAGTTGCCCTCGCCAAAACCTTGGTTGCCCTTGCGCTGGATGAACTCAAAGAAGATCGGCCCAAGTTGGTTTTCCGAGAAAATCTGCAGCAGCAGGTCGCCCGGGGCACCGTCGATCAGGATCTTGCGCTTCTTCAGTTCCGCCACGTTTTCGCCATGGCCGGGGATGCGCTTGTCGACCAGTTCGTAATACGTGTCGATGGTGTCTAGCAGCTTGATGCCGCTGGCGCGCAGCGCGTCCACCGTGGCGGACAGATTGGTCGAACCCAGCGCGATGTGCTGGATGCCCTCGCCGTGGTACATGTCTAGGTACTCTTGAATCTGGCCGGCCTTCTCCGTCCCTTCCTCGTTGATGGGGATGCGGATGTTGCCGCACGGGCTCGTCATCGCCTTGCTCTTCACGCCCGTGACCTGGCCTTCGATATCGAAGTAGCGCACTTCACGGAAGTTGAAGAAGCGTTCGTAAAACTCGGCCCATTCCTTCATCCGGCCACGGTAGACGTTGTGCGTCAGGTGGTCGATGTAGGTCAGGCCGTGCCCGGTGGGGTTCGGGTTGGCGCCCGCGATGGGTACGAAATCGACGTCATAGATGCTGATGTTGCCGATGTCGCCGGCTTTGGCGTCGTTCTTGCCGGTCCAGCGGTCCACCAGGTAGATCAGCGAATCGCCAATGCCCTTGATGGCCGGAATGTTCAGCTCCATCGGGCCGCTGTGGGTGTCGAAACCCCAGGCGCCCAGTTCCAGCGCGCGCTTGTAAGCGAACGCGGCATCCTGCACGCGGAACGCAATCGCGCAGATCGACGGGCCATGCAGACGCGCAAAGCGCTGCGCGAACGAATCGGGCTCGGCGTTGATGATGAAGTTGATCTCGCCCTGGCGGTACAGCGTCACGTTCTTGTGGCGGTGCTTCGCAATGGCGGTAAAGCCCATGTTCTCGAACAGCTTGCCCATGGCGACGGGGTCCGGCGCGGCGTATTCGATGAACTCGAAACCGGCGGTGCCCATCGGGTTTTCCCAAGGCGTGAATTGCATAGCGATCTCCTGCAGGGCGGGCGCCGCGTGGATCAGTCCCGGGCGCTCAGGTCTTTGACGATCCTCGCAGTGTAGAAGTGTCACGCAAAGCAAAAATTGCGAAGTTGTGCCCGCCTTGCTAAATTTGCGCAAGAAAATTGCCGAATTAATTGGTGCGGAGCAACAAAATGAGCAAGGTGGAACTCGACAAGATCGACCGCAAGATCCTGGAAGTCCTCCAGAACAACGGCCGCCTCACCAACCTGGAAGTCGCCGAGCGGGTGAACCTGTCGCCCAGCCCGTGTTTGCGACGCATTCGCCGCCTGGAGGAAAGCGGCGTGATCCGCCAATACGCTGCGCTGCTCGACCCGACCAAGATCGGCCTGGGGCTGTCCGCATACATCAACGTGCGGCTGGAAAAGCAGGGCGGGGCGCCCAAGGGCAAGGGGCCGTCAGACATCTTCCGCGCCGCCGTGGCGACGTGGCCCGAGGTCGTCACCTGCTACGCCATGACCGGCGAGATGGACTACCTGCTCAAAGTGTTCGTGGAAGACATGGAGCACTTCGCGCGCTTCATCCGCGACCAACTGCTCGCGCACCCGGCGGTGATTGATGTGAAGAGCAGCTTTGCGCTGGAGCGGATTAAGGATACGACGGCGTTGCCGGTGGTGGTTTGAGGGCTTAAGTCTTTGCTAATCAGCCTTTAGTCGCCATGACACTAGTCGTCGCCTATGCGAGTCGCGAGATCGGTTTCATCGTCGCAGACACATTGCTCAGTTCGCCAGCCCCGTTGAGGGGGGAGGAAGGACCTGTGAATGGCGCAAGCCACGCGCTCAAGGTCCATATTCTTTCTGGACACGTCGCCGTGGCCTTTGCCGGAGACCCCCAATTGGCATGCGCTTTGATCGCTGAGGTCAAAGCAAATATTGAGCAGACATCAGGAATCGATATTGCGGCCTTTCTTCACACAAGTTACTTGGCGCGAGTTTCACAAGGTGTTGATGAGCGGCGATCAGATTTCTTGGTATTGCGGCTCGTCGGTCAAGAGAAGGTCTTGGAGAAGGTGACGCTGGAAGCCGGCATACAGAGAGTTGAGATAGCCTACATAGGTGATGCGAACGGCTATAGAGAGTTGATGCAGTTGATCGCGCCATATTCCGGTCCTCGGATTCGCGTTGTGCAACTTGATGACGGCTCATTCGATTGGGGGCCTTTCGAAGCAGCAGACGGTGAACAGCTTTTTAGCGTGCTTTCGGACGCCATGGAGGCCCTTTGTCACAGGCGTTCTGTGGCGACGGTAGGGGCAATCTCCGATGCCATCACCCGTGTTGTAGATGCTCGTATCTCGGGAGAGCTTGAGTATCTTCAGGCTGTGGTTGCGGGGCGGTCTGTTGAGGAGGGGGCCACCGGGTACACACTTCTCGCTGCAAATGTGGGGGCCAGAGCAATAGCCATCTATTTCTATGCAGGAAAGCTGGGCTTTGTCTTCTTGCCAGGAGATCCAGCGGGTTGCCAGAGGCTGGATGCAGACTCAGATCATGCGTTCATAGCGGAAGCGAGATCAAGGTACGCAATTGAGCTAACTGGGCCAACCACATCAGCTTGACCGAGCTAGTGCATGGCAGAACAGAATTCCCTGTTAGCTGTTGGTAGGGTGAGATTTCCGGTTTCAATGAGTTCCTGATCAGCAGTCAAGAGTCAGATTTAGCCCACCTCACCGTGGGGATATTGGCGACTATAATTCCGGCGCCATCGCGCAAACGGTGGCACGGGTCTGGCGACCCACAGGACTAGGACGGCGAACGCATACGCGCTCGCCGCGCTCGCGCACGTCATGTCTCATATGGCGGGCCGGGTGGGGAGACCGCAAGGTCTGCCGAGTCCTAGCCTCGGTTCGCCAGCCCCGCCGTCAGGCCCGCCACCCTCGTCTGGCGATGAGGTTGCGGCCTGTTTTTCAACAGTCGCTAGGAGACGCTATGTCGTTTGCCTCTTGCGGGCACCGCCCCGCATCCTACCCATCCCCACCACCTCGCACCCCTGCGCGCACCGCTCACGGAGGTGCCCAATGACTCACCGCAAACGCCAATATCTCGCCGGCGCACTGGCCGCGCGGGAATTCCTGCGTCGTACGCAATCCGATTTGCGTGTGCGCAGGAAATTCCGGCCGAGCGCTTTGCGCTGGGAGTTCGCGCCCGCCGTCGGGTTGCATTCGCCCGAATATCGCGCCGGTTTTCTCGACGCGATCGGGGCGTATCTGCTGACGACGCTGGAGGGCGTGTTGGTCGATCCGTACCGGTGGGAAGTGTTGGACCTGCTTGAGCGGGAAGAGAACTAAAACAGTGGGAGGGCTTCCCCGAGACGGGCGGGGTGCCCAAACAAGAAGTCGCGATCTAAGAGGCCGCCGGCGTAGGCGGTTCGCCAGCCAACCAACTCATCCCTTCTCTGAATATCAGGTACCCAAATCCCTCAGCCTCCAGAAGTGCCTTAAGGCTTGGGCTTGCAAAGTAATGCTGGTTGCTCATCACGAGCAATCTTGGCCCCGCCAGATCAAGGTCTTGAACGTGATCGGGGGTGAAGAATTGCCCGACGGTTAGCGAGACATGCGTGTGTACTTCTGCACCAGTGGCGCGATCAAACAGTACAGCGGATGAGTATTTGATCCGCTCGACGCCGACGCTCTGCAGAAACGTGGCTAAGCGTTCTTCCACCACCAAGTATTCATAGCCAGCGAGAAATGGCCCGATCGGAGAGTCCGCCAGCAATTGAAAGCGACCGTCGCTCAATTTGAATAGGGCGGGCGCGGACGTTGTACAGCCAATGTGGAACGGCAGTGGCATGGAGCGCTCGTACGGGATTTAGCCAGAGGTCACATATTCAACCCAGACGGACTCGCCAGGGTGATGTTCCTCAATCGTATCCAGTGCGCCCTGTAGAGCATCTGCGGTCTGCCCGAGCAGCGGGTACGTGAACCTCGAAAGATTCGCGCCGGACACGCCGGACAAGTTGCTGTACTCGACGTCGGAGATGGCATCCGCACCGCACCAGATTTGGATGTTCGTTCCGTTTGCAGACTCAAGGGCGCGCTGCAAGCCTTCCGGCGTGATGGCTAAGAAGACCATGGTCGTGTCAGGGGGGCCGAGTCCGGCATCACCAAATTCGCATCCCGCACCAACCGCCACTTCCCATCGGCTTCCTTGCGCAAGATGGTGAGCGTCTGCCCCGAACGCCGCGCCACCTTCCCATCCGGCATGGTGATGACGATACGCAGCGCGTTGCGCAGGTAAGCAATCTCGCCAAACACCTGCACCTCCTGAATATCGCTCGCGCCGTCGACCTGCACGTCCTTCATGCCCTCGGACATCTTGGCGAAGGCTTCCTTGCCGAAGGGCGGCTGACCGGGCGTGAGGAAGAGCACGTCGTCGGTCATCAGGCTGAGCACGGTGGCCAGATCGCCCGCTTTGCTGGCAGCGAGCCAGGTATCTACTACGTTGCGGATGGCGCGTTCATCGTCGGTCATGGCGGTGTGGGTGTCGGTGAAAGCGGGGTCTTTCACTCTACACCGCGGGTTCGACCGGCGGCGCCACACGGCGCTTGATGAAGACGGCGGGCGACAGCACCGGGATGTGCCGCGCGCGCAGCGTGACCAGCCAATCGCCGACGGCATCCTCGCAGGTCAGGCGGAAGTGGTTCGCGTCGATCCATTCGACGTCATCCAGCCAGAACGTGTAGTACGCCGCACCAATGGTGCCGGTGCTGATTGCGCGCGAAAGGTCGGGGGCGACCAGCGTGATGGAGACGGCCTCTTCAAACGGGCAGTCGTAGTTGGTGATGAGGACGAAGCCGAGATCGGTCTGGTACTGCCGCAGCAGTTCGTAGCCGGGGATGGTGAGTGTGGGGTGCGGCACGCCATCGACGATCACGCGCGTGCGCATGGGCCACTTCTCATACGGGCCGCTGTGTTTCTCCAGGGCGAAGCGTTGGAGCGGCTGCATGGCGGCGGTGCCTGGCTAGTCCTTGCGCATGCCGCAGTTGGCCACTTGGCGGCCGGGCTCGGTGGCGTCTTTCCAGCCGGGTTCGTTGCGCTTCTCGTACGCCTCCAACGACGGATAGCCGTTCACGTTCCAGAAGGTGTCGTTGTAGCGCTCGACTTCAATGACGGCCAGGCCGCAGCGCTTGCGGTGGTCTGCGATCTTGTAGGCGGCGCGCGGCCTGTCGCCGGCCAGGTCCTGGTCGAGCACCTTGTAGCGCGCGGGGCCGCATTTGAAGAAGCTGGCGTTCCACTCGATCGTCTTGGGCCGAACGAACAGCGCGCCGAAGCAGGCACGGCCGTCGCCGCGGTAGGTGCCGGCGAGGGGGTTCGTCGCGGTGTCGGCGGCCATGGCCGAATGCGCGGTCAGCAACGACAGCGCGATGAGCAGGCGGCTTACTTGCATGCGACGGGCTTTCCGGTGTGGATGAGCGTGAGCGCGTAGTCGAGCTTGCGCGCGTACGCAGGGTCTCCGATGTTATACAGCGCCCCGACGTTTTGCGTGGTCACCGGACGCCAGCCGGTAATGACCTGGCGCATCGCCGCCTTGCGGTACTTGATCACCTGGCCGGGTTTGAGTGCGTTGGCGCCCGGGTTGAGCGCGCGCAGTTCTTCCAGCGTCGAGCCTTGTGTGCGGGCGATCTTGTCCAGGCTGTCGCCGGGTTTGACGGTCACGTCGTAGATCTTGTTGTCGGCGTCTGGCACGCTCTGGATGCTGAACTTGGCCATGCGCGTGAGCATGTAGCCGATGCCCGCGCGGATGTTCAACGCCGGCTGCGTCGTGGCCGATGCGACGTTCAGCTTGGTGCGGATGGCGGGCGGCACGACCAGGTTGCTGCCTTCCTTGCCGTTGATGAGCGTGTTCAGCGCCGGGTCACCGGGGTTGCCGATCTGGATGGGGTTGCTGCCCCACTTGGGCGAGTCGGCCCCGGTTTCCACCCACAGCATCGCCTTGATGATCTGCCAGTCCAGCGGCAGGTAACCGGCGTTGCCCATCAGGTAGCGGTTGTACTCGATCACGGCGGACTGGATCTCGCAGTCATAGCCGTTCCAGCGATCAGGGTGCTGGGTGGCGGTGTTGACGTAAGCCTGCCAGCGTTCGAAATCGGTTTTCGGTTTGGCTTGGGCCTTGGTGACCATGTGCCCCTCCGTGGTTGCATGACCTGTGGAGGGGCATGGTAGCCAGCGCCGGCCAGCCGAGTGTTAAGGGCTGTTTATGTAGCTTGCTAGCGGCTGGCGGTCATGGATGCTGCGCGCGTCACTGCTTGGGCGACGGGTCGTCTTGCGGATTGACGTACTTCACGTCCAGCGGCCCCGTGCCGTGAATCTGCACGACCGTCGTGGTCTTGGTGAAGGCGTAGTGATGCATGCCGCCCGGCAGGTTGTGGAAACCGCCCGTCTTGAGCGCGTGCGCGGCGCCCATGTCCATGGTGTCGCCGCTGCCCAGGTAGAGCGTGCCCGAGATCACCGTGAGGTTCTCGGTTTGGGTGTGCCAGTGCGGCGGCACCTTGTAGCCACTGGGCGCTTTCAGGCGGATGACGTAGGGGCCATCCTTGCCGGGGTCGCCGTAAAGCACGGCGAGCTTCGCACCCTTGGGGAGGCCCGGCGGGGCATCGACCCATTTGAGATCGGACGGATTGGCCATCGTCATGTCGGCCATGGCGGTGTCCTGTGCGCTTGCGGGCAGGCTGCCCAGGCACAACAGCACGGTAGCCGCGAGCAGCGGCCATTGTGCAGAGGGGGTCTTCTTCATCGTGGTCTCCTTCTTGCCGCGGCACGGGCTCGCGGGCGACGCGGATGGCTGCCACTGGAGGGCGAGCGGTGCCACATCCTCATCGTAGGGAAGGCCCCTGCGCGGCTGACAAGCACGCAATTGTTCTAGGCGACCACCTTGTGGATCGGAACGAAAAAACGCCCGGTCAGAGCCGGGCGTTTTCTTGCGTAGGCGGATGCAATCAGACCACGCGCTTTTGCGGCACCAGCGAGCGCCAGAAGCGCTGGCCGAAGCGGCGCACATCGCGCAGGTTGCGCTTGAGCATGTAATCCAGATCCGCCACTTGCTCGTCGATGGCCTCGGTCAGCAGGCTCATCGTGTCGGCGGGCGGCAATTCCAGGTAGGCATCGGCCTCGCCGTAGGCGTATTGCACGCGCATGCCAGCCTTCTTGGCGATGTGCATCATGGCCGCGTTGCGCGACAGGCAGTGCATGTACAGCGTACGCACCTTGGTGTTCTGGCCGTGCATCGCCGCGCGTTGGAACAGCGCACTGCCCACGCCCTTGCCGCGCGCCGATTCCGACACCGACACGCCAAACTCCGCCACGCGCCCTTGCGGGTTGTCGCGCAGATAAGCAAGGTGGCCCACGCCGACCAGCGTCAGGCGGTCGTCATACACGCCAAACACCTTGTCGTGGTCAAAGTCGATGCTGTCGACGTACGCTTCGATGACGTGATCGCCCACCACCTGGCCAAAACGCAGCAGGCGGTCTTCTTGACCAAGGGCGAGCAGGTGTTTGAGCAGGCGCGACCGGTGATGCGCGGCAAGCTCGCGCACCAGCACGGTGGAGCGCGGCGCGCCTTGCGCCGCCTCGGTCTTGTCAATGTCGTCCTGGGTGACGACGCCGATGGCCTTGCTCAGTTCGAGCGGGTTCACGACAACGTTTCCTATGCGGATTGCCCCCGTTCATGCGCGGGCAAAAGGGATCGGATGCAGAGGCGGATAGCGCCTGCTGAGGCACACAGTCGGATGCAACTGGGTGTTGTGCAATGCACCATGCTATTGTAGGGCAATCAGGGATTTCCCGTAAGGCTGACGTCAGCCTCGCGCCGGAATTTCTCGTCAAATCATTGATTTACCGCAGTGGAACGCGCCCTCTGGCTTTGTGGTACATCAACAACGGGCGTTGTTGCGTTGCGCAAAAAGCGGCGTCGGCATCGCTTGTTTTGCGCAAGTGTCGCGGCGTCACGCAACGAACGGCGTAGCGGCTGTAACGCTGCTCCACATTAGCCGTGCGAAGATGCGCGTTCAAGCTGCCCCGCCTCCTGATTTTCCCTTTCTCGTCTATGCAGCCTTCGCGCATTCTTGTGATCTACGCGCACCCTGCGCCGCGCCGTTCGCGTGCCAACAAACCGCTGGCGCGAGCGCTGGCCAGTCTGCCCGGCGTGGCCATGCACGATCTGTACTGGCACTACCCCGATTTCGACATCGACGTGCGCCTTGAGCAGGAAGCGGTGGAGGGGGCGGAGCTGATCGTCTTCCAGTTTCCGGTGCAGTGGTACGCCACGCCGTCGCTGCTCAAGGAGTGGATCGACGTGGTGCTGGAGATGGGCTGGGCCTACGGCCCGGGCGGTACGGCGCTGCGTGGCAAGCACGTGATGGTGCTGGCCACCACGGGCGGCCGTGCCCACGCCTACAGCCAGGAGGGCACCCACGGCCACACGTTCGACATGTTTCTGTTGCCGCTGCAGCAGACGGCCGCGCTGTGCGGCATGCAATGGGAGCCGCCGCATGTGCTGCACGACGCCGACGATGCGTCGCCCGAGATGATCGCCGCCCATATCGATCGCATTCGCACGGCTTTGCAGCCGTGGCTGCCGGTTGAACCCGACTGACTCCTCTTCGTCCATGCAATCGCACGATCTGCTCGTCAATTTCGTCATCTACCTGGCAGCGGCCGTGGCGGCGGTGCCGCTGGCGCGCCGGCTGGGGCTGGGCTCGGTGCTTGGCTATCTGCTGGCCGGGGTGATCGTGGGCCCGTGGGGCTTGCGGCTGATCACCAATGTGCAGTCGATCCTGGATTTCTCGGAGTTCGGCGTCGTGCTGATGATGTTCGTGATTGGGCTGGAGCTGGAGCCGGCGCGGCTGTGGTCGCTCCGGCGCAGCATCTTCGGCTACGGCGGGCTGCAGCTGATGGTGTGCGCGCTGGCCGTCGGCCTGGCTGTGATGGCGGTGGGCCATCCGTGGCGTGCGGCCGTGGTGGCGGGGCTGGGGCTGGCGCTCTCATCCACGGCGATCGCGCTGGCGACGCTCTCCGAGCGCAACCTGATGCGCACGCCAGCGGGCACGGCCAGCTTCGGCATCCTGTTGTTCCAGGACATTGCGGCCATCCCGATGATCGCGCTGCTGCCGCTGCTCGCCACCGACGCCAGCGACACCTCGGGTGGCCATCACTGGATGGCGGCGGCCAAGGCCGTGGGCGTGGTGGCGGCGGTCATCTTTGGCGGGCGCACGTTGCTGCGACCGGTGCTGCGTGCCATCGCTCGCACCAACATGCGCGAGATGTTCACCTCGTTCTCGTTGCTGCTGGTGGTGGGTATCGCGTTGCTGATGCACAGCGTGGGCCTGTCGATGGCGCTCGGTGCCTTCATTGCCGGGGTGCTGCTGGCCGATTCCGAATACCGCCACGCGCTGGAAACCGACATCGAGCCGTTCAAGGGTCTGCTGCTCGGGCTGTTCTTCCTGGCCGTCGGCATGTCGATCGATTTTGGTGTGCTGATGCGCCAGCCGCTGGCGGTGATCGGCCTCGTGGCCGTGTTCCTGGCGGTGAAGATCGGTGCGCTGCGCTTGCTGGCCACGCGCTTTGGCATTGCACGCGGGCAGGCATGGCTGTTTGCGTTCCTGCTCTCGCAGGGCGGTGAATTTGCGTTTGTGGTGTTCGGCCCTGGTGTGGCGGGCGATGTGCTCGGCGCCGAAACGGCTGCCGCGCTGAACTTGGTGGTGGCGCTGTCGATGGCCGCCACCCCATTGCTGCTGCTCTTCCACGACAAGGTGCTCGTGCCCCGCCTGATGGATGGCAAGAAGCGCGCGCCCGATGCCATCGATCCGCAGGACAACCAGGTCATCATCGCTGGCTTTGGGCGCTTTGGGCAGATTGTTGGCCGGCTGCTCTACAGCCAGGGCTACAGCGCCACCGTGCTCGACCACGACCCCGACCAGATCGACATGCTGCGCCGCTTCGGCTTCAAGGTCTTCTACGGCGACGCCACGCGCATGGATCTGCTGGAAACCGCCGGCGCCGACAAGGCCCGCATGATGGTCGTCGCCATCGACGACATGGAAACCAGCCTGGAAGTGGTCGACCGCGTGCGCGAGCGCTTTCCGCACCTGAAGCTGTACGTGCGGGCGCGCAACGTGTCGCACGTGTACCAGTTGCGTGACCGTGGCGTGGAGGTGATCGAGCGCGAGATGTTCGAGGGTTCACTGATGATGGGCCGCCGCGTGCTGGAGGGGCTCGGCAAGGAGCCGTACGAGGCACACCGCATCGCCCAGACGTTCCGCCGCCACACGCTCAACGCCATGGAGCAGGTCTACCCCGTCTACCGCGATCAGAAGAAGCTCGTTTCGCTCGCGCAGCAAGGCCGGGATGAGTTGGCCGAGATGTTCCAGCGCGACCGCACACAGCGCAAACGCCTGCGCGAATCCGGCCTGCCGTGGGGCGAGGGCGATGCGCACGACGACATGGCGGACAGCCAGCCGGATGCCGACCTCGCCAACGAGGTCGATGGAGGGGAACCCGGCGCGCCCATTGATTGCCCGGCACGCGCCGGTCTGCGCCGGGAAGGCTGAATTCGGAACAGGAAAGAAAAAAGAAGCGCTTCGGCGCTCCTTTTTTTGGGGGGCGGCATGAACGGCGCTAAACCGCCACGCTCACGTTCCGCCGCAACTCGCAGGTATTGAGCGAATCGGCCTCGCCGCGCAGCAGCAGTTGGCCGTTGCCGACCAACTCGCGGCAGCGCCAGAACACGAACCAGTCGCTGGCGAGCAGCCCATCGATGGCGCCCATGATGCTGCCGACCACGTCGCGGGCGCTGGCCCAATCGGTCGGCACGTGCTCGAGGATCACCTCATCGACGGTGCCATACGACACGGGTACCAGCGTGTTGCCCTTCCACAGGCGCACGTCGGCGTTCTCGCGCACGGTCTGCTGCCATTCGTACGCCAAGCGACCGATACGCAACACCGACACTGGCGCGATGGTCGAAAACCGCCGCGCCAGCCGCGCGCCCGAATACATGCCGATGGTCGTGAGCGGGCCCTGGCCGTTGGGGGCCTCAAGTTCACGTACATCCATGCCGACTTCATTGATGCGCTGGGGCGACTGATGCAGGTGAAAGGCGACCCGGCGCAGCATGAGCTGATCCGACGCGCTCTGGCCGTGCCAGATGGCCACTTCGGTCGTGGCGTCTCGCAGGTCGGCCAGCGAGGCCAGGCCGTTGCGCATTTCGGCGGCGAAGTCGATGTTGCTGTTCGGGGCCACACGCTGCCAGAAACCCGAGCGCGCCATCGCCACGCTGTCGACGTCGGCCAGCGGCCCGACGGCGAGATCGTCGCGCAGTACCACTACGGAATCGGGGCGGCCAGCCTGTGCGAGCGCCTGCTTGAGCGTGGCGCCGGCAACATCGCCGTTGACGACATGGATGTATTGCATGGCAGCAATTGTAGCGATAGTGCTCGCAATGCGCTGTCGTTTTGCGCAAGTCTGTCGGGATTCCTTTGCGTTGCGTCATGGCGCCCGGCGCGACGGAGAAATGGGATGCAGGCAACGCTCAGATGCTCATGCGAAAATCGCCGCTTTGCTGCAAACCATAACGAAAAACAGGTGAGGAAACAGTCATGAGAGCCCCATTGTTTGCCCAGGGAACGCGACCGGCAGTGCTGGCCGTGCTGGCAATGGTCGGTGCGCTGGCAGCGGGTCAGGCCGCCGCCGTGCCGCCGGCTGAAATCTACAAGCGCGCCCAGCAGGAAAAACCAGCGCTGATCGATACCATGAAGACGCTGGTTTCGATCGAGTCCGGCAGCAAGGACATCGAAGGCCTGGACAAGATTGCCGGCGTGATTGCCGAGCGCCTGCGCGGCATGGGCGGCGACGTCAAGCTCATCGACCCGAGCGACCATGCCTACCGCATGGCCGACACCCCCGAGAAGGTCGGCAAGATGGTGCTGGCGCGCTTCAAGGGCGAGGGCAAGCGCAACATCATGCTGATCGCGCACATGGATACGGTGTACCTGAAGGGCATGCTCGCGCAGCAGCCGTTCCGCATCGACGGGGACCGCGCCTACGGCCTGGGCATTGCCGATGACAAGAACGGCGTGGCGGTCATCCTGCACACGGTGTCGATCCTGCAGGCCGTCAACTTCAAGCAGTACGGCACGCTCACCGTGCTGATCAACGGCGATGAGGAGATCAGCTCGCCGGGCGCGCGCGCCATGCAGGCCAAGTTGGGTGCCGAGCAGGATGCTGTGTTCTCGTGCGAGGGCACGCGCGTGACGTCGGACAAGCTGTCGCTGGCCACCAGCGGCATCGGCGCGATCCTCCTGGATGTGAAGGGCAAGGCATCGCACGCTGGCGGCGCGCCGGAGCAGGGGCGCAACGCGCTCTACGAGCTGTCGCACCAGGTGCTGCAGATGCGTGATCTGTCCAATCCGCAGTCTGGCCTGAAGGTGAACTGGACGGTGGCGCAGGCTGGCACCAACCGTAACGTGATCCCGGCCGTGGCCAGCGCCCAGGCCGACGTGCGCCTGCTGCGCGCAGCCGATGCCGACAAGCTGGAAGAGACCGTCAACGAGCGCATCAAGAACAAGCTGATTCCGGATACGCAGGTCACGGCCAAGTTCGAGCGCCGCCGCCCGCCGCTGGAAGCCACACCGGCCTCGCGCGCGCTGGCCGAGCATGCCCAGAAGATCTACGGCGAACTCGGCAAGACGCTGGAGATTGACGAGAAGGCCGAAGGCGGCGGTACCGATGCCGCCTTTGCCGCGTCGAAAACCAAGGCGCCCGTGATCGAGCGTTTTGGCCTAGCGAGCTTTGGCGCGCACTCGAACGACGCGGAGTACGTCGACCTGAACTCCATCGTGCCGCGCCTGTATCTGCTCACGCGCATGGTGATGGATGTGTCGCGCGACCGCGTCGGCACGGCCAAGTAAGACCCTGCAACGCGGCGCGTAAGCCTTACACGCGCCGCAGCCAATCGCCTGCGCGAGGCCGCTGGTCTGTGGCCTCCACTCGCCCGGGTGCCGGGTATTTCTCTTGCTTTCGCCTGACGCATGTCCCCGTTTCGGCCGCTGGCCGGTGGAGCATGCGTGATGTCAGAAGAGCGTTCCGAACATTTCCCCACTGCCCCGGGTGGCTCCGATCATGGATCGGACGGGTCACCCGCGCGACCGAGCCGGCGCGGTTTTCTGCAGAGCGCAGCGGCGGCGGCAACGGCATTGGCGCTGCCGCATGAGGCGGCCGGTGCCTCTGCTTCCGCCTACACACCCACGCGTCCGGCAGCGTTGGCGCCGGCGCGGCCGGTGTCGCTCAATATCAACGGCAAGCCGTATGCGCTGTCCCTGGAGCCGCGCGTGACGCTGCTTGATGCGCTACGCGAAGTGCTCGGCCTGACCGGCACAAAGAAAGGGTGCGACCGTGGCCAGTGCGGCGCGTGTACCGTCCTCGTCAACGGCCGACGCATCAACAGTTGCCTGACCCTGGCGATCATGCACGAGGGCGATGCCATTACCACTGTGGAAGGGCTGGCCCACGGACATGACGGCGTGATCGACCGCGCCGCGCTGCACCCGATGCAAGCGGCGTTTCTTGAGCACGATGCCTTTCAGTGCGGGTATTGCACGCCGGGGCAGATCTGCTCGGCCGTGGCGGTGCTCGACGAAGCCCGGCGGGGTATGCCGAGCACGGTGACCCGGCCTGCGGCGCTGGGCAACGACGGGCCTGTCGCGCTGACTGAAGATGAGATCCGCGAACGCATGAGCGGCAACCTCTGCCGCTGTGGCGCGTACCCCAACATCGTGGCGGCGGTTCGTGTGGTGGCTGGCGTGGTGGCTGCCAAGTCCGGCAATACCGTCTGAGGAGCCGCCATGCAATCGATTGCCTATGACCGCGCCTCTTCTGTGGAGGCCGCCGTGCGCCTGGGCCGCGAGCCGGGCGCGCGCTATATCGGCGGCGGGACGAATCTGCTGGACCTGATGAAGGGCGGCGTCGAGCAGCCCCTGCGGCTGGTGGATGTGAGCCGACTGCCGTTGGCAGAGATCCGCGCGTTGCCCGACGGCAGCCTGCGTTTGGGTGCGATGGCGCGCAATGCCGATACGGCGGCGCATCCGCTGGTGCGCTCGCGCTATCCGTTGCTGACAGAGGCGATTGTCTCGGGCGCGTCCGGCCAGTTGCGCAACATGGCCACCAACGGCGGCAACCTGATGCAGCGCACGCGCTGTCACTACTTCTACGACACGGCGTACCCCGCCTGCAACAAGCGGCAGCCCGGTTCCGGCTGCGCGGCGCGCGAGGGGTTCAACCGTATGCACGCCATCCTTGGCGCGAGCGAGGCTTGCGTGGCGACGCATCCGTCTGACATGGCCGTTGCACTGGCTGCGCTGGATGCCACGGTGGTGGTGCATGGCGCGCACGGCGAGCGGCGCATTCCCATCGAGGCGTTTCATCGGCTGCCGGACGCGCATCCCTATGTCGATACGACACTGGAGCCGGGCGAGTTGATCGTCGCGATTGATCTGCCGCCGCCCGCGTTCGGCATGCACGTGCACTACCTGAAGGTGCGTGACCGCGCGAGCTACGCGTTTGCGCTGGTGTCGGTCGCGGCTGCGCTGGTGTTGCAGGCCGATGGGCGGACCATTCGCGAGGCGCGCATTGCTCTGGGCGGCGTCGCGCACAAGCCATGGCGCGCGCATGCGGCCGAGCAGATGCTGGCGGGGCAGGCAGTTGACGCGCAGTTGTTCGCCCAGGCCGGTGCGCTGGCTGTGCAGGGCGCGCAGCCGCTGCGCGACAACGGCTTCAAGGTGCCGCTTGCACAGCGCGCGGTGGCGCGCGCGCTGACGGTGGCGGCTAGGCCGGCGAAGGAAGTGACAGGAGGTGTGGCATGAGCAACGTCGGTCAACCGCTGGACCGCACCGATGGTCTGCTCAAGGTCACGGGGCAGGCGCGCTATGCGGCCGAGTTTCAGGTGCCGCATCTGGCGCATGCCGTCCTGGTGCAAAGCACCGTGCCCGCCGGACGCATCAGACGCGTCGACACGCATGTCGCGCAGGCCATGCCCGGCGTGCTGCTGGTGATGACACACGAGAACGCGCAGCGCCTGCCGAATGGCGGCAAGCCCGCGCTGGAGCCGCCGGCCGGCCGCATGCTGTCGTTGCTGCAGGATGATCAGGTGCACTACAACGGCCAGCCCCTCGCGCTGGTGGTGGGCGACACGCTGGAACACGCGCAGGCTGCCGCGCGCATGGTGCGGCTGGAGGTTGCGCAACAGCCGACACGGCTCGATTTCGAAACCGCCCGGGCGGATGCGCATTCGCCCGGCAAGGTGCAGATGCAAGCCGCTGATACCACCCGCGGCGACATGGCCGCCGGCATGGCGCAGGCGGCGCAGCGCATCGAGGCTGTGTACGGCACGCCCATGGAAACGCACAACCCCATGGAGCCGCACGCCACCATCGCCGTGTGGGACGGCGATGCCCTCACGCTCTACGACAGCACGCAGTACGTCTCGGGCGTGCGGCGCACCGTCGCCAAGACGCTGGGCCTGTCGCCCGACAAGCTGCGCGTGGTGTGCCCGTTCGTCGGCGGTGGGTTTGGCTGCAAGGGGTCGGTGTGGTCGCATGTGGTGCTGGCGGCGATGGCCGCGCGGCAGGTGGGGCGGCCCGTCAAGATCGTGCTGGAGCGCCCTCAGATGTTCGGCCCCGTCGGGGGTCGCCCGCGTACCGAGCAGCGCATCGCATTGGGTGCGACTCGCGACGGCCGCTTCACCGCCATTTCGCACGACGCGTTGACCACCACGTCGATGATCGAAGACTGGACCGAGCCGTGCGCCATCGTCACGCGCATGCTGTACGACACGCCCAACCAGCGGACCACGCACCGGCTGGCGCGGCTCAACATTGGTACACCGACCTTCCAGCGCGCACCGGGCGAGGCCACCGGCACCTTCGCGCTGGAAGTTGCATTGGATGAGATGGCCTACGCGCTCGGCATGGATCCGGTGGAGCTGCGCCTGCGCAACGACGCCGCGCAAGACCCCGAAAGGCGCATCCCTTGGTCGAGCAAATCGCTGGCGGCGTGCTACCGCGCCGGCGCCGAGCGCTTCGGCTGGGTGCGCCGCAACCCGCAGCCTGGCAGCATGCGCGAGGGCAACACGCGCATCGGCTGGGGCATGGCGACGGCCACGTATCCCGCCAATCGCAGCCCGGCCGGCGCCACCGCGCGCTACCTGCCGGACGGCGCCGCGCAGGTTGAATCCGGCTCGCAGGATCTTGGCACCGGCACCTACACGGTGATGACGCAGGTGGCGGCGGATGCCATGGGCATGCCCGTCGCGCGCGTGCACTTCAGCCTGGGCGACACGCGCATGCCCGAGGCACCGGTCTCGGGCGGCTCGCAGAGCGCCGCCAGCGTGTCGCCCGCCGTGCAGGCCGCCGGCGCCCAGGCGCGCGATGCGTTGATTGCCGCGGCCATTGCCGATGCGAGTTCGCCGCTGCATGGGCTGGCTGCTGGCGACATCACCGTGACCGATGGCGTTTTGAGTGCCCGCAGCGGTGTGCGCGAGCCAGTGGCTGCCGTCGTCGCGCGCCACGGCCGGCCAATCGAGGCGACCGCCAAGGTGCAGCCCGGCGAAGAGAAGCAGAAGTTCTCGATGCACTCGTTTGGCGCGGTGTTTGCCGAAGTGCATGTCGATGCGGACTTGGGCGTGATCCGCGTCTCGCGCATCGTGGGGAGTTATGGGGTGGGGCGGTTGCTCAACGCCAAGACGGGCCGTAGCCAACTCATGGGCGGCATCGTCTGGGGCATGGGCATGGCGTTATTCGAAGAGAGTCTGCTCGACCCGCGCTACGGCCGCATCGTCAACAACAACCTGGCGGAGTACCACGTGCCCGTCAACGCCGATGTGCCCGACATCGACATCCTCGTGCTCGATGAGATGGACCCGCATATCAACCCGCTGGGCGCCAAGGGCATAGGCGAGATTGGCATCACCGGGGTGCCCGCTGCCATCGCCAACGCGGTCTATCACGCCACCGGCCGGCGCGTGCGCGAATTGCCAATCACGCTGGATAAACTCATTTGATGGATCCGGCCCGCGCATGAAAAAGCCCCACTGGCGCAATACCAGCGGGGCCTGAGTGGGCCAAAGGCGGGAACGGAGGTGCCTGGAGACCGGCCCGTAACCGGTAAATGCGGTTGCCTGGGTCAATGCCCCAATTTGGCACCGGATACCCTAGACTGACCCGCCGCCTTCACGCGCGCGGCCGGCAGGGTCAGTGCGCATGCCTTCTGCGTACGGATCAAACCGCCCGCTACGCGCGCCTTCTGTATACGTATCGAAACGTCCGGTGCGGGCACCGTCGCTATACACGTCAAAACGCTCGGCCCGTGCGGCCTGGCCGAACACTTCCACGCGGCTGGCCTGCGCCCAAGCGCTGCCCGCCGCCAGGGCGCTAGCCGCCAACAGCGCGGCCATTCCAATCTGCTTGAGTCGCATGGCGAACTCCTTCTTCAACTGATTTTCGGTGCTGTTTTTTTAAGCGTGGTCTTGTGATGTCCTGCCACGGTCTACAGCCTAGGTCAGGGGGCATGGCGTATCCACGGTGGTGCGACGAACGGTTTGTTGTGGGCGCCGAAATGATGCGGGCCAGCGTGAATCGCGCCAAAAAGCGCCTCGCTGGCGTAATGGCGCGGTCGGCCGTTTCACCTTTTTGCTTAATCAGCGGGATGTTTGGGGCGCTACCCCCAGCATTGATGCACCACAGCAGGGCGCAACGCGCCGGCAAGCCTTGTCGGAGGCCGGTTTGGTGCGGTGCACGAAAAGCGATGCGCGCTTACCACACTTCGCGGAACGATTCTGTGAATTGCTTTGCCCGCCATAAGGGCTTTTGTTAAATTTGCGCGGCACTTCCGACACGGAAGTAAAGGAACGGAGGAGCCCAACCTCATGCACACGGGGGCGGGCGGTTTGAGACAACTTTTTATTTACGAGCCCACATGAAAAAGTCTGCCATTCTGGTTGCAGTCGGCGCCCTGTTCGCAGGTTCGGCCTATGCCCAATCGAGCGTGACGCTGTACGGTATTGTCGATACCAGCATTCACTACATCAACAACGCGAACCAAGCTGGCAACAGCGTGACGCAGATGGAAAGCGGTGCTGTGTCCAACAGCCGCTGGGGCCTGAAGGGCTCGGAAGACCTGGGTGGCGGTAACAAGGCGCTGTTCGTGCTGGAAAGCGGCTTCAACTCCGACTCGGGCAAGATGAGCAGCTCGGGTACGCTGTTCAATCGTCAATCGTTCGTGGGCCTGTCCAACAAGGACCTGGGCACCATCACGCTGGGCCGTCAATACAACTTCGGCTTCACGACCGGTGGCAATTTCGACCCGCTGGGCGTGGGTAACTATGACGGCAACTCGTGGATGTACTACGGCCTGACCGGCCTGCGTGAATCCAACATGCTGAAGTACGAAGGCAAGTGGAGCGGTCTGTCGGTTGGCCTGGCTTATGGCTTCGGCGAAGTGGCAGGCAGCACGAGCCAGAACTCGTACGTCGGCGGCACGGTGGCCTATGAATTCGGCCCGGCCTACATCGGTGCCTTCGCACAGCAGCACAAGGATGTTGCTGGCAACAAGCAAACCGTGTGGGGTATCGGTGGTAACTACACCATCGCCGCAGCCAAGCTGTTCGCTGGCTACATCGACAGCAGCGACGCCACGGGTTGCGTGAACAGCTCGTCGAACTGCGTTGGCGGCAGCGCCTTCGGCCTGAACATCTACGGCAACGCCACCACGGGTGCTGGCCTGACCCCGGGCGCCACGAAGCGTCGTGACCACGTTGGCATTCTGGGTGTGACGTATAACATCACCCCGGCACTGGCTCTGACGGGCGCGTTCTACTACGACAGCATCAGCAACGCAGCACTGACCGCCGGCAACGACGGCAAGCGCTACACCGGTGTTCTGCTGGCCGAGTACGCCCTGTCCAAGCGCACGCAAGTGTATGGCACGGTCGACTACAACAAGGTCAAGGACGCAGCTCTGCCGGAACTGTCGGGCGGCGGCAACACGACCGGCACCGGCAAGTCGAACCAGACCAGCGTTGGCGTGGGTATCCGCCACATTTTCTAATCGACGCTGTCACTCGATTGGGAACGGAAAGGCGCCTTCGGGCGCCTTTTCTTTTGCCTGCGAGCTTGCCTTGGCATCCGCCTACAATGTCAGCATCTGTGTCTTCTCTGACTGCTGAGCTATGCGTTTTGCACGTACTTCCCGTCGCGCGCTGATTACCGTTGCCGCGCTACTGACCGTGGGTTTCATGCCTGCCCAGGCCCAGGACTACCCTGCCAAGCCGATCCATATCATCGTCGCGTACCCGACCGGTGGTATTTCCGACAACGTGGCGCGCGCGCTGGGCGAGAAGCTTTCCGCCCAGCTCGGCCAGCCCGTGGTGGTGGAAAACCGCGCCGGTGCGGGCGGCAGCATCGGCATGGACGCGGTGGCCAAAGCGGCGCCCGACGGCTACACACTGGGCTTTTCTTCTGTGAGCCCGCTCACACTCAACCCCTATTTCGGCAAGCTGCCGTACGAGCCGCTCAAAGACATCGCGCCCGTGGCCAACGTCATGTACGCACCGATGATCCTGCTGGGCACGCCGTCGTTCACCGGCAAGAGCTTTGCCGACATGCTGAGTCAGTCGCGCACCAAGCCGGGCTCGATCCGCTGGTCGACGTCGGGCGTTGGCACTGTGGGGCACTTGGCGCTGGAGCAGGTCAAGGCGCAGGCGCGCGTGGACATCACGCTGATCCCGTACAAGGGCGGTGGTCAGCAACTGACGGATGCCCTGGGTGGCCAAGTGGAGGTGATGTCGACCAACGTCGGCCCCACGCTGATGCAGCACATCACCAGTGGCAAGTTGCGCCCGCTCGCCGTGGGCGCGCCGCACCGTCTGGACGCGCTGCCCAACGTGCCCACCTTCACCGAGCTGGGTTATGCCAAGGCCAATATGGCGTCGACGTTCGGTGTATTCGCGCCGGCCAAGACGCCCGCACCGGTCATCACACGGTTGAACGCGGAGATCAACAAGGCGCTGTCCGCGCCTGACCTGCGCGATCGGCTCACGCAAGCCGCCGTGGTGCCGGTGGGCGGCACGCCGCAGCAGTTCGCCGCCGCCATCCGCGCGGAATACGACAGCAACGGCCGTATCGTGCGCGCCGCTGGTATCAAGGAGCAGTGAGCCCGCGTTGATGCGGATTTAAGCGGTGAAGCGGTAGCCGACGCCGACTTCGGTCAGTAGATGCTCGGGCCGCGCCGGATCGCGTTCAAGCTTGTGGCGCAGGTGGCCCATGTAGATACGCAGATAGTGGCTGCTGTCGGAGTGCGCGGGGCCCCAGACTTCGCGCAGCAACTCGCGATGCGTCATTACCGTGCCGCGCCGGCCGAGCAGCACGGCCAGCAGCCGATACTCGATGGGCGTGAGGTGTATCGCCTCGCCGTTGCGCGTGACCAGACGGCGCGCCAGGTCGACTTCCACCTCGCCGAAGCGGATCACGCTGCCGCCGTCCTCGCCGCGCTTGGCGTGTCGCCGCAGCAGGACGCGCAAGCGCGCAATCAGCTCGCCCACGCCGAAGGGTTTGGTGAGGTAGTCGTCGGCGCCGGCATCGAGGGCGGCGATCTTGTCGCGCTCGTCCACGCGGGCGGAGAGCACCAGCACCGGCACCTCCGTCCACGTGCGCAGCTCGCGGATCAACTGCATGCCGTCGCCATCGGGCAGGCCAAGGTCGAGGATCACCGCATCGGGCTGGCGCGTGCCCGCTTCGATCAGGCCGCGCTCAATGCGATCGGCTTCATGGACTTCGCAGCCTTCTTCCTCCAACGCAGCGCGGACGAAGCGGCGGATGTGCGGCTCGTCATCGATGACGAGGACGGTGGGCGTGAATGTGAACGGCATGGCTCGCATTGTAGAGCGAGCGACCATGAAAAACGGACCCCGCAGGGTCCGTTTTGCTTGGGCGCGAAGCCGCGATACCGCTTAGGCTTTCTTCGCCCAGGCGCTGCACCAGCCCTTGTTGGCGACATCCTTGCCGGCAAACAGCGGGCAGCCGCCTTGTGCGGCGGTACCACCCTGGTACAGGGCGCAGTTGCCGCAGTGCTGATCCGGCGTGTGCTTGGGGAACTTGGCCTTGTCGGCCTTGGTGGTGTCGGCCACGTAGCCCAGGGCTTTGGCTTGCGGGTCGCTTTCAGCAACCAGCGGTGCGGCCAGTGCCAGATCCGACATCGACATGACGGCGCCTGCGGCGGCCACGATGGGGATGCTCTTCAGGAATTGACGACGATTGGACATGCTGATTCCTTTTGTGGGAGTGTGTTGTGTGGCGTCCCGTGCCGCGCCCGTGCCAAACACCGGCTCGCCCTGGGGGACTGCGGACGGCGTCGGCGCGCCGCTTTCCGCTCGTGCATTCTGGCACAGCAATCGCCCGCCAGCATCTGCGCGCGGTCAATGTTCCCCATACCTGGATGCAGCAATCGTGCACATTCGGTGGAGGCAAGCCGCGTGCGATCGCGTTGGCCATCCCCCATCCGGCCGGCGGCCGATGACAATTTGCCGCAGGGTCAGGCCAGCAGCGTGCGCAATGCCCCAATCAACGCGTCACATTCGTCATTGGTACCCACGGTGATGCGCAAATGCTGGTCGATGCGTGGCAGCTTGAAGTGGCGCACGAAGATCTCCTGCGCTTTGAGATGCGCCGCGAGCGTGGCCGCGTCGTGCGCCGGATGTCGCGCGAAGATGAAGTTGGCCGCCGATGGCACGACATCGAATCCCAGTGCCTGGAGGCTTTGCGTCAGCCGTTCGCGGGTCGCACCGACACGCTGGCATGTGGCACGGAAATACGCGTCGTCTTCGTAAGCGGCCTGGGCGGCAGCCTGGGCGAGGCGATCCAGCGGATACGAGTTGAAGCTGTCCTTCACCCGGTTGAGTGCCTCGATGAGCGCGGCGTGGCCAAACGCAAAGCCCACGCGCATCCCTGCAAGCGAACGCGACTTGGACGTCGTGTGCACGACGAGCAGGTTCGGATAGCGGTCGATCAGCGCGATGGCCGACTGCGCACCGAAATCGACGTACGCCTCGTCGATCACGACCACCGACGACGGATTGGCCGCGACGATGCGCTCGACGTCCGCCAGGGGGAGGGCGCGCCCGGTGGGGGCATTCGGGTTGGGAAACAGGACGCCGCCCGCATCGCCGAGGTAATCGTCGGCGTGGATGGAGAAGTCGTCTGCCAGCGGAACCACTTCACACTGCACGCCGTACAGGCGCGCGTAGGTCGGGTAGAAGCTGTACGAGATGTCGGGAAAGCGCAGTGGCTTGTCGTGCTTGAGCAGTGCCTGGAACACATGTGCCAGCACTTCGTCCGAGCCATTGCCGGCAAAGACCTGTTCGGGTTTCAGGCCGTGATGGGCCGCCACTGTTTCGCGCAACCGACGCGACAGCGGGTCGGGATAGCGACGCAGGCTGTCGCCGGTCGCGCCCAACTCATGCGCAATGGCTGCGACCACGCGCGGCGATGGTGGATAGGGATTTTCGTTGGTGTTCAGCTTGATGGGGTGTGCTAGCGCCGGCTGTTCGCCCGGCACATACGGCACAAGTTGCTGAACCACATCGCTCCAGTAACGGCTCACTGCTTGACTCCTGATCGGGCAAGGGGCGCGTGACTGCGCGGGGCCGTGTTGGACAGCGGAACCGCATGTTGCGGACCCTGCAGTTCGGGCGCAGGAACGTCCCCAAAACGCCTCAAAACGTGGATTCTTGGCGCGCCCGGCTGGGATCGAACCAGCAACCCCTGCCTTCGGAGGGCAGTACTCTATCCATTGAGCTACGGGCGCATGTCGGCACAGAACGTGCCGAAAGGAAGCCCCGCAGAATAGCGTATTTGTCGCCGGGCGTCCATCGCGCCCAGGTGACGGCGCGCGGCGCAACGCCGTTTTCAGGGGTTTTTGACCCAGGTCGAAAAGCGCTGCCTAGGGCTCTCCCGCGTGTCAATGGCCTAGGCATTGCGGCTATAATCGCCCGACATTTGCCAAGAAATAATGCGGGGACAGGTCTGTTTGGGCCAATCGGCAATCAGCAAGCGGCGATTGCCCGGGTCTTCCTGCCCTCATCGTGACCCAATGTGGCCCCACGCACTGTCGGCAGAGCTCGTGACTCATGCCGGTGGCGCTCGGAGGCCTCCCGAGAGCGGTTCCACCATCCTGAGAGTTGAGCATGAGCGACGCGCAACACGACGAACACGAGCCTCTGATCAAGACCCCGAAGCAGTTGATCATCGCGGTGGTTGCCGCGTTTGTCGTCCCGATTCTCGTCATCATTTTGCTGGCCAATTATGTTGGCCTGGGCGCCAAGGAAGGCGCCGGCAGCTCCAGCACATCGGAAGAGGCTGCCAACGACCGCATCAAGCCGGTTGCGCACCTCGAGCTGAAAGACCCGAATGCGCCGCGCGTTTTCAAGACCGGCGAGCAACTCTATAAGGAAGTCTGCGCAACCTGCCACGCGGCCGGTGTGGCCGGCGCACCCAAGTTTGGCGACGCGGCAAGCTGGGGCCCGCGCCTGTCGCAAGGCCTGGACGGCATGACCAAGGTGGCGTTGGCTGGCAAGGGCGGTATGCCCGCACGTGGCGGCACGTCGCCGGATGATGTGAGCGACTACGAAATCGAACGCGCCATCGTCTATATGGCGAACTCCGGTGGCGGCAAGCTCCAGGAGCCGGCCGCGCCGGCAGGTGGCGCGGCGGCACCGGCTGCCGCACCGGCAACGGAGGCTGCTGCGCCTGCCGCATCGGCCGCTGCCCCCGCTCCCGCAGCGGCTGCCCCGGCAGCGCCTGCTGCAGCCGCGGCTCCGCAGGCTTCCACGGGCGATGTCGGCAAGAAGGTCTACGACTCGACCTGCCAGATGTGCCACGCCGCCGGGGTGGCTGGCGCGCCGAAGTTTGGCGACAAGGCCGCCTGGGCGCCGCGCATTGCCGAAGGCAAAGCCAAGATGTACGACATCGCACTGCACGGCAAGGGCGCAATGCCGGCCAAGGGCACCTACGCCGGCTCGGACGACGATGTCAAAGCCGCCGTCGACTACATGGCAGCTGCCGCCAAGTAAGTCGTTACGCCCCGCCTGAAGAAGCCCGCCCCGTGCGGGCTTTTTGCTGCCTATCAACGCAACATTGCAAGCGCGGCATACCGATTGCTACTCTCTTTTCCGATGTGCGGAGTCCGATGCAGCGGCGCTGTCGTCGCCCGCACGTGCCCAGGATGATCCGAACGGAGGTAGCCATGCGAAGGAATCGAACAACAGTGGCCAATTGGGCAACACGCGGGGCAACATGCGGGGCGGTATGCGCCCTGATAACTTGCAGTGCAGCGGCCATGGCCGCCGACAACTGGGTGAAGCTGACCCCCTTGGCCGACAATGCCGGCACGCTCTACTTGGACAAGGATTCCGTCGAGCGCAACAACGACGGCACGGTACGCGCCA
>Ga0209646_1000155_pt1 | contig 95204 bp, 94 predicted proteins | sample AraplaL_Col_mTSA_FD_184259 | JGI IMG/M metagenome (GOLD analysis project Ga0209646, IMG submission 184259) | Arabidopsis root microbial communities from the University of North Carolina, USA - plate scrape CL_Col_mTSA (SPAdes) (version 2) | ecosystem: Host-associated > Plants > Roots >...
CTGGGTGTCGCTGTTCGATGCGGACAAACTGGCGGCCTTGCTGGAAATGCCGGCAGGCGCCAAGCCGGTGGCGGTGATCTGCCTCGGCCATGTCAAGGAATTCTATGCGCGTCCGATGCTGGAGCAGGAAGGTTGGGCGGCGCGGCAATCGCTGGACGATCTGGTCTTTCGCGATGCCTGGGGAAACAAGGAAGAAAAACAATGAATCAGCGCATTTTGGTATTCGGCGGCGCCCGCTCCGGCAAGAGCGCGCAGGCCGAACGTCTTGCAGCAGCCGGCGGCAAGCCGGTCGTCTACATCGCCACGGCGGCGGCCGGCGACGACGAGATGGCGGCGCGCATCGCCTTGCACCGCCGGCAGCGCGGTACGCAATACGCGCATTGGGATACCGTGGAAGAACAGCTCGCGCTGGGCGACGCCATCGCGCGCCACAGCACGCCGGACAATGTCGTGCTGGTCGATTGCCTGACGGTGTGGCTGTCCAACCTGCTGTTTTGCGAGCAACGCGACTATCCCGAAGTCGGCCGGATCGAAGCGCCGGCGCGTTTTGCAGCGGAGCGCGAACGCTTCCTGCAGGCGCTGTCGCAGGCAAAGGGCGAGCTGGTGCTGGTGTCCAATGAAGTCGGCATGGGCATCGTGCCGCAAGGCGCCGTCTCGCGCTGGTTCGTGGATGAAGCGGGGCGCCTCAACCAGGCAGTCGCTGCCATCTGCGAACGCGTGCAGTTCGTTGCCGCCGGTTTGCCGCTGGAGCTGAAGGGGCATAAGGGAGACAAGGCATGATGGGTTTCGACATGACGCTGCTGGCCTTGCTGATGGTGGCCGGCGTTGCGCTGGACTGGCTGCTCGGCGAAGCAGCGCGCTGGCATCCGCTGGTCGGTTTCGGACGTTGCGTGCAATGGCTGGAGCGACGTCTCAATCGCCGGCCGGGAAGTTATGCACGCGGCGCGCTGGCATGGATGCTGGCGGTGTTGCCGCTGGTGGCGCTGTCGGCCTGGATCACGATCTTGCTGGCGCGGCAATCGTTCTGGCTGGCGGCGGCCTGGCATGTGGCGCTGCTGTACTTTTGCATCGGCCTGCGCAGCCTGCGCGATCACGTCATGCCGATTGCGCAGGCCCTGAAAAGCGGCGACCTGGCTGCGGCGCGCAAGCTGACCGGGCGCATCGTCAGCCGCGATACGTCGCAATCGCAGGAGAACGATTTGGCCAAGGCGGCGGTCGAGTCCTTGCTGGAAAACGGCAACGACGCCGTGTTCGGCACCTTGTTCTGGTTTGCCGTGGCCGGCGGCCCGGGCGCCTTGCTGTTTCGCCTGGCCAATACGCTGGACGCCATGTGGGGCTATCGCACGCCGCGTTTTCTCGCTTTCGGCTGCGTTGCGGCGCGCATCGATGACGGCCTGAACTGGATTCCGGCGCGGTTGACCGCATGGTCGTATGCGCTGCTGGGCAACCGGCGTCAGGCGCGCATGTGCTGGCGCACGCAGGCGCCGGCATGGAGCAGCCCCAACGCCGGGCCTGTGATGTCGTCCGGTGCGGGTGCGTTGGGATTGGCCTTGGGCGGCGCGGCGATTTACGACGGCGAAGTGGAACAGCGCCCGCCGCTGGGCATGGGCCGCGACGCCGTCGCCGACGACATCGTGCGCGCGTGGAAACTGGTGTCGCGCACGGCCATGCTCTGGCTGACAGTGATCTTGACGATATCGATGTTCTACACGACTTATGTCGGTTTGACGATGGGAGGCCCGCATGCTTGAACACGGCGGCAACCTCAATGATGCGGTGATCCGCTACGGCATCGCTCGCGCCGACTGGCTGGATTTGTCGACCGGCATCAACCCGAACGGCTATCCGGCGCCGGTATTGCGCGCCGATGCCTGGCATCGCCTGCCGGAATCCAGCGAGGCGCTGGCGGCAGCAGCATGCGCCTATTACGGCGCGCCGCGCATGCTGGCGGTGGCCGGCACGCAGGCGGCGATACAGGCGTTGCCGCAGCTCAGGCTTCGTGAAAAAGGCATAGCGCGCGTGGTCGTGGCCGCGCCGGCGTATGCCGAACATGCCCATCGCTGGCAGCAGGCCGGACATGCGATGCGCGAAGTCGATTACGCGGATTTGGCGAAAGAGTTGGACGGCTGCGACGTCATGGTCGTCTGCAATCCCAACAACCCGACCGGTGCGCGCGTCGCGCCGGAGAACTTGCTCGCCTGGGCGCGGCAACTGGCGTCGCGCGGCGGCTGGCTGGTGGTTGACGAGGCATTCGGCGACACCACGCCGCACCTGAGCGTGGCCGGACAAACGGGCGTGCAACCGGGACTGATCGTGTTGCGTTCGGTCGGAAAATTCTTTGGCCTTGCGGGCGTGCGACTCGGCTTTGTCGCCGCGCAAGATGCGCTGCTGGAACGCTTGCAGGAATGGCTGGGGCCATGGGCCGTCAGCGGTCCGGCGCAGGAGATCGGCATCGCGGCTTTGTGCGACGGCAATTGGCAACGCACCACGCGCGCGCGTCTTCTGGCGGACGGCGAGCGGCTGCACAAGCTGTTGGCCGAGGCAGGCATACAGGCAAGCGGCAGCGCGATGTATCAGTGGTGGGCGGAGCGAGACGCCGCCGGATTTCATGACTGGATGGCACGGCAGGGGATCTGGGTGCGTCTGTTTACACATGGCGCGGGAGGCATACGGCTGGGCTTGCCGCCGGATGAGGCCGGCTGGCGGCGTTTGCAGGCGGCATTGCAAGGCTGGAGTCAGAGTAAAAGCAAGAGCAAGAGCACGGAGCGTGCCGCATGAAACGGCTTCCTGTCCTTCCTTTCCATACGCTGATGGTGCAGGGGACCACCTCGGACGCGGGCAAAAGCACCGTCGTTGCCGCCCTGTGCCGCTTGCTGGTACGTCACGGCGTCAAGGTGGTGCCGTTCAAGCCGCAGAACATGGCCCTGAACAGCGCCGTCACCAGCGACGGCGGCGAGATCGGCCGGGCCCAGGCTTTGCAGGCGCAGGCGGCGCGCATCGCGCCGCACACCGACATGAATCCGGTGCTGCTGAAACCGTCCAGCGATACCGGCGCGCAAGTGATCGTGCACGGCAAGGTGCGCGCCGACATGAACGCGCGCGATTACCATCGTTACAAGACCAGCGCGATGGCCGCCGTGCTGGCGTCCTATCACCGGTTGCGCGAGCAGTACGATGCAGTGCTGGTGGAAGGCGCCGGCAGTCCGGCGGAGATCAACCTGCGCGCGCGCGACATCGCCAACATGGGTTTTGCCGAAGCCGTCGACTGTCCGGTGATCCTGGTGGCCGACATCGATCGCGGCGGCGTGTTCGCGCATCTGGTCGGCACGCTGGACTGCTTGTCCGAGAGCGAGCGCCGGCGCATCGCCGGCTTCGTCATCAATCGTTTCCGCGGCGACATCAGCCTGTTGCAACCGGGGTTGGACTGGCTGGAAGAACGCACCGGCAAACCGGTGCTGGCGGTACTGCCTTACCTGCACGGCCTGCATCTGGATGCCGAGGATGCGGTAGCGTCAACGCAGAGCGTCAGAGGAAAATTCCGCGTGGTGGTGCCGGTCTTGCCGCGCATCAGCAACCACACCGACTTCGACGCCTTGCGCGCGCATCCGGATGTCGACCTGCAATTCATCGGCGCGGGTCAGCCGATCCCGCCTGCCGACCTGATCATCCTGCCGGGCAGCAAGAATACGCGCAACGATCTCGCCTGGCTCAGGCAGCAGGGCTGGCCGGATGCGATCAGGAAGCACTTGCGCTACGGCGGCAAGCTGATCGGCATTTGCGGCGGCTTCCAGATGCTGGGCCAGAGCGTGGACGATCCGCATGGCGTGGAAGGTGCGCCGGGAAGCATGGAGGGGCTGGGTCTGTTGGCGATGCGCACCGAGTTGACGCAGCAGAAACAGTTGTTGCAAGTCTCGGGACGATGCGCGTTCAACAATGAGGCCGGCGTCGCCGGTTACGAAATCCACATGGGCGTTTCGATGGGGGATGCCATGCAGCATCCCGCGTTTCATATCGATGGCCGTCCTGAAGGGGCGCGTTCGGCGGACGACCAGATTCTGGGAAGTTACCTGCACGGCATGTTCGACACGCCGCAGGCATTTTCGGCCTTGCTGGCATGGGCCGGCCTGGGCGGCGTCGATGCCGTTGATCTGGACCAGTTGCGCGAGCAGAGCCTGGAGCGCGTTGCCGACGCTACGCAGCCTTTGTTGGACGCCTTGCTGAAGATCAACTACCGCTCAGCAATGGCTTCTTAGCGGAAAGCGCCGAGGACGTCGTAGCCGATGTTGCCGTTGGCGGCATCGCTTTGTTTCTTCGCGGATTTTCCTGCGACGCCGCTGTCGCGCCATGTGCCGGGATGGAAGTGCCAGCCGTCGGCATAGCGTTCCCAGCCTGGCGCCGAATAGTTCTGGCCGGGGCGGGACAATTCCCAGTGTCCGGCGCACCAGACAAACCAGTTGTTGGAAAGCTTCCAGTAGCCTGGACTCCAGACGACGCCGTCGCGCTCGCTCGGCGCGGCTTCTTTCTTTGGCGGCGGAGGCGGCATGGTGGCCACGAGAACGGCGTTTTCAGAAGCCGGGGAGATGGCCGCAGGTTTCTTGCCGGCGAGGATGGCGGAGACGCAGAGTCGGAAAGTCAGCATGATGGTCTTTCGGGGCTGTTGCTGGAACGATGATGCATCGTAGTCCCATCGCCGCCGAAAACCATCCGCCGAATCCATTTGTTACACCTGGCCTACAGTTCTCTACTTGCCGGCAAAACTTTGTTACAACGCCGGCATGCATGGGCGAACAGTCGCTTCGTCGATCAGGCCAGCGCTTTTTTTGCGGCTTCTTCCGGGGACAGGCCGTCATAGAATTGGTCCGTAAACCATTCAACCTCTTCTTCAATGTGGTCCTGGGCCTGTTGGATCGTGGCGCCGCCGGCGACCAGAAATGCCTCCACTTCGATGCACCAATTGATGAGAGCGAGTGTCTCTTCGTCGAGTTTTTCTTTCTTGGCCATGATCTTTCCTTAATAATTTACTTCCGACAGGATACTCTTCTGATGATTTTTGGGAACACTCTTGGCGAGGCGACAATTACATCGGATGTCATCGCCGTGCGGCCCGGCCAAGCGCAAGGTCTTACCGTATTGCAGTCCACAGCAGCGACAAGCCGGACAGCAGCAACAGCAAATCCAGCAGGCGCTGGAAATTGGCCTCGCTCATTTTCATGACAAAGAATTTGCCCGCGAATGTGCCAGCCATCAAGGATCCACCCACCAGCAGACCTTGCAGGAAAATGCTCAACGGCATGGCGCCGAACTCGCGAAAGGTGAGCACTTTGCTGACGTAAAGAAACAGCGAGCTGGCCGCTTCGGTGGAAATGAATGCGCCCTTGGTCAGGCCGTAAGCGGTAAACACCGGCACGCTCAACGGCCCGGTGGAAAGCACGATGCCGGTCAGGAAGCCGATGACGGCGCCCGCTACCGACAACTGCCACAGGCGGAGTTTGAAGTCGTGTTTTTTCAGCCAGTGGCGGAACGGCACCATCGCCAGAAAAAATACCCCGAGGCCGATTTCGATCAGATGCGCCGGCAAGACCAGCAGCGTGCGCGCGCCGATGGCCGCCGCCGGGATGCCGGTGATGGAATAGGCGGCAAAGGCGCGCCAGTCGACCACGCGCCACCACGCCAGCACGCGCGCCAGGTTGGCCATCAGTGCGGCCACCGCCATGATGGGCACGGCTTGCTTGGGGCCGAAGTTGTAGACCAGCACCGGCAGCAGCATGATCGACGAGCCGGTGCCGATGATGCCGCTGATCATGCCGGCGGCGAGGCCGACGAGGAGGATGAAGAGATAAGCTGCCACGTGATGTTTTTATTGGAAGGGACCTGGCATTGTACGCCGGGGAAGACTCCGGACCCGCAAGGGGCCCGGACCATGCGTATCCGGCGGGCTTAAGGACGTTCGCCGGCCTTCAGTCGTTCGGCAATCTGTTCCACCACGCCCGGCAGGTCGGCGACGGAGTCGATCACGTAATGCGCGCCGGCGTCGCGCAGGCGCATTTCGGCCAGGGTCTTGAGCGCCGTGATTTCTTGCGGCGACAGTTGCGCCAGTTCCGCCTTGGTGCAGCCGACCTCATTGCCCGACAGCGAGAGACCTACCGTCCACATGCCGGCGTTGATGCCTTCTTCGATGCCGGGCGTGGTGTCGTCGACCTTGATGCAGGCGGCGACGTTGCTGATCTTTAACTCCAGCATGTTGGCCAGCGCCATGTAGGGGCCGGGACGACCGCCCGCGGGCAACTCGTCGCCGGCGATGACGTGGTCGGGCTTGATGCCTTCGGCCGCGGCCAAGGGCAGCAGCACGTCAAGCACCTGGCGCGGATAGCCGGAGCAGGAGCCGATTTTCAGGCCTTGCCGGCGCAACCATGCCAGCGTTTGCTGCACGCCGTCGATGGGCTGCGAATACTCGCCGACCTTGGCGATCTGCATCGGCATGAAGCGCGCATAGATGGCGTCGACGTCGGCGTCGGTCGGCAGCTGGCCGTGATGCTCTTTCCATTGGCGCGCGATGTCGGGGTTGTCGAGCAGGGTGCGGATGTGTTGCCACTTGGACAGGCCCATCGGGCCGCGCGCCTGCTTGAGCGTGATGTTCATGTCGAAGCTCTTGAAGGCGTCGACGAAGATCTGCGTCGGTGCCAGCGAGCCGAAGTCGACCAGCGTGCCGGCCCAGTCGAAGATGACGGCCTGGAGCTCTGTGGGAGCGGTGCTTGTACGTGACATGGGAATTCCTTTCTGATTGACGGGTAAGCGGCATTGCTCTACTGCCGTCGTCCTGACGAAAGTCAGGACCCAGCGTCGTGACAAGCGCTGACACGACACTGGGTCCCGGCGTGCGCCGGGACGACTGCTAAAGGGAACAGGTTTGACTGAACGGCATGGCGGCGGTACCTGCGGCGCGTGCGGCAATGAAGTTGCGTCCGCGTGGCCCTCGCAGTGCGCGTTGCACCAGCGCATCCCAGCCGTCGGCGACGCCATAGTGCGCCGGGTCGGTGCTGACGCCCAGGCGTTCTAGGAAGCCGGACAGGTTGTCGACCGCCTCCTGTTCGTCGACGGCGTCGAAAATCTGCAGCAGCAGGGCGTCGACGTCGGCGGCATTGCCGAAGGCCAGCGCCATCACGTGCGGCAGCGAAAACGAGCAGGCGATGCCGTGCGTGACGCCGTGACGCAGCGTGATGTCGTAAGACAAGGAATGCGCCAGCGCCGTCTTGGTATTGGAAAACGCCAGGCCGGCTTGCAGCGCGGCGACCGCCATGCGTTCGCGCAGCGCCAGGTCGCGCGGATGTTCCAGCAAGGCCGGCAGCGTGTCGACGATGCTGCGCGCAGCGGTGGCGGCCAGGCTGGCGGAGACCGGATTGCGGTTGACGTTCCAGATCGATTCCAGCGCATGCGACAGCGCATCGAGGCCGCTGGCCAGCGTCATGTCGCGCGGCAGGCTCAGCATCAGTTGCGCATCGATGATGGTGGCCTGCGGCCAGGTCCAGTCCTGATGCAGGGAATACTTGTTGCCTGCCGCGGCATCCCAGATGGTGGCCCATGGCGTGACTTCGCTGCCGGTGCCGGCGGTGGTTGGGATGGCGATCAGCGTCTTGGCGTCGTCGCCGGACAGCGGCGCACCGTCGCGCAAGTGCCAGAGCAATGCATCGAAGCGGCCGGAAGAGGTCTTGCTCAGCATGGCCTTGGCGCAGTCGATCACGCTGCCGCCGCCGAAGGCGACGATGCAGTCGACGTCGGCGTGATCGCGCCAGACGCGCTCGTACATGGCGGCGAGCCAGCTGACGTCGGGATTGGGCTGCACGGCGTTTTCGATGCCGGCCAATTGCGGGCCGAGCAATTCTGCGATGCGCGTTTCCATCCCGAGCGCGGCGGCTTCGGGGAAGGTGATCAGCAGGGCGCGCCTGCCGTCCAACAAGGCCGGCAACTGCGCCAGACTGCCGCTGCCTGCCCGTACGGCGACCGGGTTGTGATAATTCCACATGGAGTTCTTTGCTAAAAATGGGACTGAAAAATCAATGCGCCTTGCCGTCCTGGATCATCTGGCGCAGACGGCTTGAGAGGGTGTCGGCGACCACCACCATCAGCGTGACGACCACGATGCAGGTGGCGGTGTCCTGGTACTTGAACAGTTTCAGGCTGTTGACCAGTTCGAAACCGAGACCGCCGGCGCCGACCATGCCGAGCACGGTGGCCTGGCGCAGGTTGACTTCGAAGCGGTACAGCACGGTGGCGATCCAGGCGGTAATGACTTGCGGCAAGACGCCGAAGACGATCACCTGCAGCGGACGGGCGCCGGTGGCGCGCAGGGCTTCGAGCGGGCCGTCGTCGATTTCCTCGATGCTTTCGGCGAAGAACTTGCCGACCATGCCCACGCCATGCAGCGCCAGCGCCAGCACGCCGGGGAAGGGGCCGAGACCGACGGCGGAGACGAACACCAGCGCCAGGATCAGTTCGTTGATGCTGCGCGTGACGTTGAGCGCCTGGCGCACGGCCTGATAGACGACACGGTTGCGATTGAGGTTGCGCGCCGCGAGGAAGGACACCGGGATGGCGACGATGACGCCGAGCAAGGTGCCCCAGATGGCGATCTGGATGGTTTCCACCGCAGGGCCGACCAGGTTGCCGAGGATCTTCCAGTTGGGCGGGAACGAGCGGCTGAGGAAGTCGCCGATCTGCGGCAGGCCGTTGGCCAGTTCGCTCCAGCTCAGTTGCGTGCCTTGCGCGCTCCATGCCAGAACGAAAGCGACGGCGGCGACGGCGGCAATGCACAGCAGCCAGGCGCGCAAGGTCAGCGGACGGGCGCCGGTCCAGACGTAGTCGTGATAACTGGCGCTGGCCCGGTCCAGTCCGGTTTGCATGGGCGTGCTCATGACAGGGCTCCTTCCAGCACCATGTCGGCGGGCTGGTTTGCGTGGCGAAGTGCGTTGTGCAATTCGTCCTGCGCCTTGACCTGGTCGAGTCCGGAATAAATCAGATTGAGGTGCGAATCGCGCAGTTCGTCGCCGCGGCCGTCGAACACCAGTTTGCCGCCCGACAGGCCGACGATGCGGTCGCCGAATTCGCGGGCGTAGTCGACCTGATGCAGGTTGCAGACCACGGTGATGCCGAGTTCGCGGCAGGCCGTGCGCAGGTATTGCAGCACCAGGCGCGAGGTTTTGGGATCGAGGCTGGCGACCGGTTCGTCGGCCAGGATGACTTGCGGACGCTGCGCCAGGGCGCGGGCGATGCCCACGCGCTGACGCTGGCCGCCGGAGAGTGCATCGGTGCGTTGCTGCGCCTTGTGTTCCAGTTCGACGCGGCGCAGGCAATCCATCGCCAGCGCCACATCCCGGCGGCTGAACAATTGCAGCACCGAGCTGAGCGTCGAGGTCTGGCCGAGCCGGCCGGTCAATACGTTCTTCAGTACCGACAGGCGCGGCACGACATTGTGATGCTGGAAAATCATCGCCACTTGCTGGCGCAACTTGCGGACGTTGCCGTTGCGCGCATCGGTGGCATCGAATCCGGCCGCCACCAGCTCGCCGGAAGTCGGTGTCGCCAGACCGTTGATACAGCGCAGCAAGGTCGACTTGCCGGCGCCGGACGGTCCCAGCACGACCAGGAATTCTCCGGGAGCGACATCGAGGTCGATGCCGCGCAGCACGGCATTGCTGCCGTATTGCTTGGTGAGCGAACGGATCTTGATCATTTCATGGCCTTGAGGTCGAGATTGAGGATCTTGGCGGTGTCGCGCACGACGTTGTAGGCAGCGTCGGTGGTCGGCACGAAACCGTTGAGCACGCCCTGGTCGCCCCATTCGACGTTCTTGACGTTGGCGAAGGCGGCGGCGATTTTCTTCTTCAGCTCGGGATCGAGATCCTTGCGCCAGACCATCGGCGACTCAGGGATGTCCGGCGAAGTCCAGACGATGTTGAAGTCGGCTTGCCTGACCACGCCCTTGGCGACGGCGGCGGCAAAGATGCGGTCGGCCACGGCGGCGGCGTCGACCTTCTTGTTGGCGACGGCCAGGATGCTGGCGTCATGCGAGCCGGAGAAGATCACGCGCGAGAAATACTTGTTCGGCTCGATGCCTTGCTTTTGCAGGCCGGCGGTCGGGAACAGGTGGCCAGACGCCGACGACGGATCGACGAAGGCCATGGTGCGGCCCTTGAGTTGCGGCACGGTATCGATGCCGCTGTCCTTGCGCACGATGATCAGGCTCTTGTAGGAACTCTTGCCGGTCTTCTTGGTTTCAGCCACGGAGAAGGCTTCGACGTTGGCGATCGAGCTTGCCAGCACGTAAGAGAACGGGCCGAGGTAGGCGACGTCGAGCTTCTTCGAGCGCAGCGCTTCGATGATGCCGTTGTAGTCGGTGGCGATGAAAGGCTTGACCGGCATGCCGAGCTGTTCTTGCAGGCTGTCGATGACCTTTTTGCTGTTTTCCAGCATGGCCTGCGAATCTTCGGCCGGGATCAGGCCGACGGTCAGTGGCTGGGGTTGGGCGGCGAATGCGGAGGTCGCGGAAATCAGGCTGAGGCACAAGGCCAAAGGGCGGAAAAGGGCGGAGAGGCGTTTCATGATGCTCCTGGCGTTGACGAGTGAGGTCCGTTCTGGGAAAGACGGGCTTGTGTTCATGACCGACAGAATAGGGAGCTATTGTGACCGCTTTATTATCGATATAATCAGGAGATTGACGCTTACCTATTGATGGAATCTATAGATGACGCCTTCGCAACTCCGCGCTTTCCTTGCCGTCGCCCGCAATCGGGGTTTCAGCGCTGCCGCGCGCACGCTCGGCGTGAGCCAGCCGACCCTGACCTCGCAGGTGCAGGCGCTGGAGCGGCAGCACAATGTCGAGCTGTTCTACCGGCGCGGCCGCCGTCTCGACCTGACCGACACCGGCCAGCGCCTGTTGCCGATCGCACAAAAGATCGCCGAGCTGGAACTGGACGCCTACAACCTGTTGTACAACTCCGGCGTGCTCAATATCGGTCATCTGAAGATCGGTGCGGTCGGGCCTTTCCACGTGATCGAGATGGTCGACGCTTACCGTCGCAAGTTTCCCAATGTGGAATTGTCGATCCGCATGGGCAATTCCGCGGAGACCATGGCCGATCTGGAAAACTACGTCACCGACGTCGCCGTGCTGGCCAGCTTCAACGACGATCCGCGTTTCGTCGCGGTGCCGTATGCCGATCACGCCATCGTGGTGTTCGCCCACGTCGATCATCCGTTCGCCAAACGCGATGCGATCGCCTTGCAGGATTTGCACGGTCAGCCGATGGTGATGCGCGAGCAGGGTTCAACCACGCGGTTGGCGCTGGAAAAAGTGTTGAAGGAAGCCGAGGTCATGCCGCGCGTGGTGATGGAAATCGGCAGCCGCGAAGCCCTGCGCGAAGCCGTGGCGCGCGGCATCGGTCTGGGGACGGTGTCGGAGGCGGAGTTCGTGCCGGATCCGCGTTTCAAGTTGCTGCCGATCGAGGGCAATCCGGTCAGCACGCATACCTATATTTATTGCCTGGCGGATCGCAAGGACAGCCGCCTGGTGGCGTCGTTCCTGCAGCAGGTTTCTGCTATGCCAGAGACTGAATGAACGTGTCCATCAGTTCCAGGACGGCAGCCGCCTGTTCCTGATGCGGCGTATGGCCGCACTGGTCCAGCATCTGCATGCGGGCGCCGGGAATGCCTTCGACGATGGCGTCGACCTGGCGGCGCGTGCCGTACTGATCGGCTATGCCCTGCAAGATCAATGCAGGGCAGGCGATGGACGGCAGCGCTGCTTCGATATTCCACTTTGCAAAATCCGGCGCCAGCCAGGTGTCCGACCAGGCCCGGAAGATTTGCTCGGTCTTGTCGCCGTGATATTTGCTCAAACCACGTAACTTGCCGTCGGCGCAGGCTTGCTCGGCCACGCGGATGCCGTCGAGCGTGACGGTTTCGACAAAGACGTGCGCGGCTTCGGTGACGATGCCGCGCAAGTTGGCTGGACGTTGTGCAGCATGCAACAAGGCAATGCTGCCGCCGTCCGAATGGCCGATGAGAATGTAAGGTCGATGCGCAGGCAAGGCCCGTGCAAGAACCTCAGGCAACTCGTCGAGGGCGTAGCGATGCAGATAATCCGGTGCGCGCTTATGCTGCAATGCATCGGAAAGACCGTAGCCGAGACGGTCGTACAGCAGTCCGGGGCAACCCGTCATCGCACACAATCGACGCGGAAAATCCTTCCACATTGCAGTGCAACCCAAACCTTCGTGAAGGAAGACCAGGCAAGGCTTTTCAGCTTGTCCATCGATCAATTCGTAGTAGATATTTCGTGGTCCGCCATCGACGAGCCCGATGTTGAGATGGGGCATGAAAAGAGAGAGGAAGTAGTCGCGAGATTTGCTAGTTTTCCATGTTTTCATGTTCCCGTGCGAAGCCTGACGCAAAAGAAAGTGAAACAAGCCGAAATCTTTGTCCCGCTCAAAAATAAATCTGCTATCTTTATATCCGGTACTGACCTGAACACATAAGGAGACACGTATGGATTTGGTTGAGAAATTCGACGCTAAAGGCAAGACCGGAGCTGCCTACCACGTAGAGGTGTACCAGACGCCCATTGAAGAGGCGGACAAGACTGCACCGGAAGGTCTCAAGACCTACAAGCTGAACGACGGACGGGCGCTCGATCCTTTATCGGACGCCAAATTCAAGATCGTCCAGACCGGAGAAAAAATCTATCGCGTGTGACAGAGATTCCGTCAGAAGCGCACAAACTCAAACGGCAGACATCGCGTCTGCCGTTTTTATTTATATCGTTTATTTATATCGTTTTAAGCCGAGGTCAATTCAACCTCGACTCAACCTGGATTCAACCGCCGCCGCCCGGTTTGCGATAACCGCCTTCAATCCAGCGTTCGGCGCTGGCCGCGCTCAGCTTGAAATTCGGCGCCACCTGCACCTTGGCCAGCAATTCGCCGGCTTCGTCCCAGGCTTTGAGATCGGCATAGGGGAAATCGTCGTCGGGCACGATATCCAGCGTTACCCTGATGCTGCCGTCGGCGCCGTCGATGGTGATGTTCTTGTGCAATTGCGCATGCAGTTGCTGCTCGCTGCGGCGGCGGAATTCGGATGCCGTCTTGACCAGCGTATTGAAGGCCGGCTTGTCCATCGGCTTGGGGTTCTTCTTGTCGCGGCCCATGGTCCATGGACCGATCAGCGTCGGTTCGCGTTCGCCTTCGCGCGTCATCTCGACGGCCCAACCATCATCGTCGTCGTTCTTGATGATGCGCGCGGTCCAGCCTTCGTCGCGCCACAGGCGCGGCTCGTGGATGACGTCGGAAACGTCGGTGGTCTGGTCGTCGGAGGCATCTGGCGTAGCGGCGGAAAGGTCGGACATGGATTGCAATAAAGGTGGAACAAGGTCCGCCATCATAGTGGAATATCTCCGGCGGCGCTCATGTGTAACAAGCGTGTCACGAAATCCGATCGCAATTGCGGTTAAACTCGCGGCCATGGAAATCGAACTCAAACTATCCATCGCCCCGCGCGATGTCGACGCCTTTCATCAATTGCCGCTGTTGAAAGAATATTCATCCGGCGCGCCGGAAGTGCAGGAGCTGTTCAGCATCTACGTTGATACGCCCGGTTTGCACCTGAAGCAACACCGGTCGGCCTTGCGCGTGCGCAAGGTCGGCGGTCGGTGGCTGCAGACTTACAAAGGCGGCGGCAAGGTTGAAGCCGGGCTGCATCAGCGCCATGAATGGGAATGCGAGGTTTCCGGGCCGGAAATCGACTTGGGCAGCCTGCTGCCGTTGATCGACAACCCGTCCGCGCGCGCGGTGCTGGAAGCTCCCGGCCTGGCGGAACAACTGCGCGAAGTCTTTACGACCAGCTTCCAGCGGACCATCTGGATGCTGCATCTGCCGCAGGATACGGTGGTCGAACTGGCGCTGGATCAGGGTTTTGTGTCGGCAGGCGATGATAGCGTGGTGCTGAGCGAGATCGAGCTGGAGCTCAAGTCCGGCCAGACCGATGCCTTGCTGGCGTTTTCACGGAGGCTGAGACAGGCGATTAGTTTGGAGCCCTGCAACATCAGCAAGGCGCAGCGTGGTTTTGCGCTGCGCTATCCAGAGGCCGACAGTTCGTTGTAACGTTTTCCCTCGACAATTCTTCCCGACATTTCGCGGATGTCCTTTCCGGCAGTGGCATGGATGCTGCTTGCCGGAACCGGACGGCCGGGCTCGCACTGGTCTGGTGCGCACCGGCCGTTTCAATCACATTATCCGAATCGATTTCGTCTGGGGGGACACATGAACAGCATTGCAGCAACTGCGCCGCTACCGGCCGCCGGTAGCGTGGAAGAACGTGATATCACCTTCCGCCGGATTGTCTGGCGCATCATTCCCTTCGTTACCCTGATCTGGTTCCTGGCCTGGGTCGACCGCGTCAACGTCGGTTTCGCCAAGTTGACCATGATGAGCGACCTGGCCTGGTCGGACGCCGTCTACGGCGCCGGCGCAGGGATCTTCTTCATCGGCTATTTCATTTTCGAAGTGCCGAGCAACCTGGCGCTGCAAAAGTTCGGCGCGCGCAAAACCATCATGCGCATCACCATCGGCTGGGGCATTACCTGCGTGCTGATGGCCTGGGTGCAGACCTCTGCACAGTTTTATATCCTGCGCTTTCTGATGGGCGCCTTCGAAGCCGGCCTGCAACCGGGCGTGATCCTGTATCTGACTTACTGGCTGCCGACGCATAGACGCGGCAAGGCGCTGGGCGTGTTCGTTTCGGCCTCGGCGGTGTCGCTGGTGCTGGGCAGCCCGCTCGCCGCCTACATCATGGAGTTGTCGCAAGGCCTGGGTGGTCTCAAGGGCTGGCAATGGCTGTTCGTCATCGAGGGAATTCCATCGATCCTGGCCGGGCTGGCTGCGTACTTCTTGCTGACCGACCGGCCGCGCGACGCGAAATGGCTGAGCGAGCGCGAAAAGGTGCATGTCGAAACCGAATTGTCGGCCGAAGACCAGGCGCTGGGCCCGCGTGAACACAGCTTCTTCGCCTCGTTGCGCAGTGCGCGCATGTGGGCGTTGATCGCGGTGTTTTTCTGCATCATCGCCGGCAACGCGACGCTGGTCTATTACGGACCGAGCCTGGTGAAGGAAGTGGGCTTTACCGACATCAAGACCCTGGGCTGGGTGATGGGCGGCATCTATTGCTGCGGATGGTTCGGCATGCTGCTCAACGGCTACTTGTCGGACCGCAACAAGGAAGTGCGCATTCACACTGCCGCGGCGGCTGCCATCGGCGCCATCGGCTTGCTGCTGGCGGCTTATTTTCTGGGGCAGAAGAGCGCTGCCGGCGTGGTGTTTGCGCTGGCGTTGTCGTCGGCCGGCACCATGGGCGCGATTCCTGTGTTCTGGCAGTTGCCGGGGCGCTTCCTGTCAGGCACCGCGATCGTGGTGGGGTTGGCGGTGATCAATTCGGTGGCGAATCTGGCGGGCTATTTTTCGCCGCAGTTGCTGGGTTATCTGAAGGCCACCACCGGGCAATACGGCAAGGGCCTGACCACCATCGCCATTGTCGAATTCATGGCGACGGCGATGATTTTTGCGTTTATCAGCAAGACATCCAAATCGGAAAAATAAGACTGTCTGAGCGTTTTGCTGTCGTCCCAGCGAACGCCGGGACCCAGTGTCGTGACAAACGTCGATACGACGCTGGGTCCTGACTTTCGTCAGGACGTGGGCGATGAGGGGTGCTTACAAGTCGGGAGGCGGCGGCGCCAACACGTCGCGGCTGCCGCTCTTGGACATGGAGGACAGAATGCCTGTCGCCTCCATTTGCTCCACCAGCCGCGCCGCGCGGTTGTAGCCGATGCGGAACTGACGCTGCACCGAAGAGATCGAGGCGCGGCGGCTGCGCGTGACGTAGGCCACGGCCTCGTCGTACAGCGGATCGCTTTCGTCCCCCGGTTCGCCGAACATGTCGCCTTGCTGCGGCTCTTCCGAGGCCGGGCCGGCCAAAATTGCCTCCTCGTATTGCGGCTCGCCGTGGGCCTTCAGATGTTCCACCACGCGGTGCACTTCTTCATCCGACACGAAGGCGCCATGCACGCGTTGCGGATAACCGGAACCCGGCGGCAGGAACAGCATGTCGCCGTGGCCGAGCAGGGTTTCGGCGCCCATCTGGTCCAGCACGGTGCGCGAGTCGATCTTGGACGACACCTGGAAAGCCACGCGCGTCGGGATATTGGCCTTGATCAGGCCGGTAATGACGTCGACCGACGGCCGCTGCGTCGCCAGGATCAGGTGGATGCCGGCGGCGCGCGCCTTTTGCGCCAGGCGGGCGATCAGTTCTTCGATCTTCTTGCCGGCCACCATCATGAGGTCGGCCAGCTCGTCGATGACCACCACGATCATCGGCAGGCGATCCAGCGGCTCCGGCGCATCCGGCGTCAGCGAGAACGGGTTCTTGACGTACCTTTCGGCGGCGATGCCGTCGGCGATCTTCTGGTTGTAGCCGGCGAGGTTGCGCACGCCCAGCGCCGACATCAGGCGATAGCGTTTGTCCATTTCCGCCACGCACCACGACAGCGCATGCGCGGCCAGCTTCATGTCGGTGACGACCGGCGCCAGCAGGTGGGGGATGCCGTCGTAGACCGACAATTCCAGCATCTTGGGGTCGATCATAATCAGGCGCACGTCGTCGGGCGTGGCCTTGTACAGCAGCGACAGGATCATGGCGTTGATCGCCACCGACTTGCCGGAACCGGTCGTGCCCGCCACCAGCATGTGTGGCGCGCGCGCCAGGTCGGTCGCCACCGGCACGCCGGTGATGTCCTTGCCCATGGCCAGGGTCAGGTGCGAGGCCGAACGCGCATAGGCTTCGGATTGGATGATTTCCGCCAGGCGGATCATTTGCCGCTTGGGATTGGGCAGCTCCAGGCCCATGCAGGTCTTGCCGGGGATTGTTTCCACCACGCGAATCGAGGTCAGCCCGAGCGCACGCGCCAGATCCTTCATCAGATTGACGATCTGCGCGCCGCGCACGCCCAGCGCCGGTTCGATCTCGAAGCGGGTGATCACAGGCCCGGCGTAGGCGCCCAGCACGGTTACGGGGACTTTGAATTCTTTCAGGCGCTGCTCGATCAACTGGCCGATTTCAAGCAGTTGGGTTTCGTCCATCTCCACCGGCATGTCGTTGCCTTGGTCGAGCAGGTCGATGCCGGGCAGGGGGATGTCGGTCGGACGGTAAGGCTTGAATGTCTCGACGGCAGCAACAGGCTGAGGCGCGGCGGCAGGTGCTTGCGTCCAGGTGCGGATTTGCATGGGCGCCGCGGGAGCCGCAGTGTAAGGCTGTTCAGGAGCATCGAACAGGAGCGGCGTTTCGGCGGCAAGGGGAGCAGGCGCGGCAGGGGCGGCGACTGATTCCCAGGCCGGCTCGACCCGCGTGTCGATGATGCTGAACGGTTCGGGGGCGATGACGGCTTCCGGTTCCGGCAGATCGAACGGCAGCGATGCCGGGATGGTTGTCGCCGGCGCTTGCGGCACCATGGCGGACGCGGCCGCAGCAGGCGCCGAAGGAAACGCGGCAGGCGACGTCGCCGCAGGCACGACAGGGGGCGTCGCATGAGAAGGCAGGCGCGCCGCCAGGGTGGCGCTCAGCGAGGTCGGAATCGCCTGGCTGCGGTCGCTGGCGGTGCTGATGCGCACCTTGGTGTTGCTGCCGGGAATCGGCGTAATCCGTGGTTTGCTGATGATGCTGGTGGCGAGCGTTGGTTTCGGTGCGGCCTGATGCGCCGGCGCCGGTTCTGTCGCCTGTGCAGAAGTGGAGCGCGCCAGCATGGCCTGCGTCGGCCGCAGGGCTTCAAATGGCGCCCATTCGGAGGCGGGGCGGGCCGGACGCTTGAGTGGCCGCTCGGTCGAGCGCGGCGCCGTCGGCCAGTTGCCGGCGGGTGTTTGCGATGGATTGGCGCTGCGCGGCATTTCGTTGGGCAGCGGCCACGGATCCCGTTTATGAGCGAGATTACGGGTGAGATTGCCGAAAGGCTGCAGGGGCGGAGGCGGCGTTTGCGGTTTGAGCGGCTTGGGCGCCTGGCCGGCAGGCAGGTTGCGCACGGTCGGCGGAATATTGGCCTGGGTGCGGCGCGGCACCGATGCCTGCACCGGCAGGCCTGCCGTATCGGGTTCGTCGCCAGCGACGGCCTTGCGGCCGCGGCCGAACAGCCAGAACAAGCCCAGCAGTCCGCTTGCCATTAAGGCAAGTACGCCGATCAGCTTGCCGACGCCGGCCGTAATGCCGCGCGCCAGCGCCTGGCCGAAGAAATCGCTGTCCAGCGCGACGTCGCCCTGGCTTCTGAGCATGGCTTCGACGGCGCTGCTGGCGCACAGGACGATCAGCGTGCCCAGCCAGATACGGATGGAACCGCGTCCGCGCAGGCCCTTGCCGGACAGCAAAGACACCACTACTCTGCCGAGCAGGGGCAGTATCCACAAAAACGACCAGCCGAACCAATCAAGTAAAAATAAGCGCATCCCCTAAGTTTACAGGAAGCCGGGACGCAAACTGAATTTTCCGGCGGGGAAAGCAAAAAATCGACAAGAAATCAGAGAGCGCCGGGCAGAAAGAAGCCCGTTTCCCAGCGACCAGACCAGCAGTTTCGCCGGCCTTCAAGTCGTCGACGGGCCCTCGGTCCGTCGCCGTCTCAGGCCGCAGGCATCTTGCGGAAGCCGATGGCGAAACGGTTCCAGGCGTTGATGGTGTTGATCGCCAGGGTCAGGTTGACCAGTTCGGCATCGCTGAACTGGGCGCGCACCAGGGCGTAATCTTCGTCGGGCGCGCCGGTTTGCGAGATCAGGGTCAGCGATTCGCTCCAGGCCAGCGCGGCGCGTTCGCGTTCGGTGAAGAACGGGGTTTCGCGCCAGACCGGGACGGCGTAGAGGCGGCGTTCGGTTTCGCCGGCCTTGCGGGCGTCGGCGGTGTGCATGTCGACGCAGAAGGCGCAGCCGTTGATCAGCGATACGCGCAGGCGGACCAGTTCCAGCAGGGAGGTTTCGAGGCCGAGTTTGCCGACCACGTTTTCCAGGGCAATCATGCCCTTCAGGACTTCAGGGGAAGCTTTGTAGAAATCGACGCGTTGTTCCATGGTAATGCTCCTTGATAGCGAGTTAATAGTCAGTCGGCGTCTGCGGAGCGGCTATCTTCGATTGCCGTTTTGCTTAGCCAATGACGTCATCTTAAGGAGTCCAATCCCAGTGGCGAATAACCAATTTCCCGAAAAATGAGGAGACCACTTCCGGTGCGGACGCTAAAATCGACGAGGACAACAACAACCACAACATGTATCCGGAGCGCTCATGGAGCTACACATCGTCATCGAAGGATCCAAAGACCTGGCCGGACAGGTCTATCGCCAGATGCGCGACGCCATCCTGACCGGGCGGCTGATGCCGGGCGAACAGGTGCCGCCGTCGCGCCTGTTGGCAACGCAGCTCGGCTTGTCGCGCAAGACGGTGTCCGAAGCCTACAGCCGCCTGACGCTGGACAAGTTGCTGGTCGGCCGGATTGGCAGCGGCACCTTCGTCAACACGCCGCCCGAGGCAAAGCCGAAACCGAAGCGTTTCGAAAGCCGGGATCTGGCGGCAGGAAATCTCATCGCGCATTGGCTGAATCAGTCTTTTCCTTTGTCGATGCGGCATGTCGGTCCGGAAACACGCTCGCAATACGACTTCCAGGGAGGCATCCCGGTGCGTCGGCAGTTTCCGCAGGAGGAGTGGCGGCAATGCGTCCTGTACGGCTTGCGCCAGAGCAGCAATTCAAGCGGCTTTTATGCAGAAACCGAGGGCTTGCCGGCGCTGCGCGAAGCGATTGCCCGGCATGTGTCGTTTTCGCGCGGCGTGCAATGCACGGCTGCGGACGTGCTCGTGACCAACGGCGCGCAACAGGCGCTGGACCTGATGGCGCGCGTGCTGGTGGAGCCCGGCAGCGTGGTGGCGGTGGAGGATCCGGGCTATCCGCCGGCGCGCATGCTGTTTTCCGCCCAGGGCGCTACCGTGGTGGGCATCCCGGTCGACAAGGAAGGCATGCAGGTCGATCGCATTCCGGACGGCACGCGGCTGATCTACGTGACGCCGGCGCATCAGTTCCCGCTCGGCATGCCGATGAGCCAGGTACGGCGGGATGCCTTGCTGGAACGCGCGCGCGAACTGCGAGCAATTGTTATCGAAGACGATTACGACAGCGAGTTCCGCTACGAAGGGCGGCCGCTGGATTCCCTGCAAAGCCTGGATCAGGATGGTCTGGTGGCCTTCGTCGGCACCTTCTCGAAGACCATCAACCCCGAGCTGCGCGTCGGTTACGTGATCGCGCCGCCGGCGATCCGGCGCGCCATGGCGATCGTCAAGGGGCTGTCGGATTGGCATACACCGACCATGACGCAATGGACCATGGCCAAATTCATCGATGAAGGCTATCTGCAAAAGCACATCCGCCGCTGCCATGGCATTTACGTCGCGCGGCGCGAAAAGCTGCATGCGGCGTTCAACGGCGATCTCAAACCGTGGATGCGGGCGGTGCCGACCAACGCCGGTTTCCATCTTGCCGCGGAAATGACGGCCAAGGTCGACATGGTGCAACTGCTGCGGCTGGCGCGCCGCGTGGACGTCGCGTTGTATACGCTGGACGAGTTCTACTACGAGGCCGAACCGCTGCCGGCCTTGTTCTTCGGCTACGGCGCCATCGAATCGCTCGACATCGAGGTGGCGCTGGGACGGGTGGCGACGATTCTCAATGAACTGACTTCTTAGGCCGTCTCAATCATCGGGTAAAAATCCCTGTCCTCGCGCTTCATGCGTTCAAACAGGATCTTCAGCACGCGGTTTGTCTCGCTCCTGAAGCCCTCCGGATCGGCGATCAGGTGGCCGGCATCGTTCCATCTGCGCGCAAATTCGCCGTAAGTCTCGGCAATATGCGTCATTTCATGCTGGTACTGCTTGCCCAGCATCGCCAGGCGCGGGTTATTGGCTTCCTGCAGGGCGGGGTAGAGGAATTTGTCCTCGATGGACAGATGCAGCTTGATGACCGAACTCATCTTGATCACCAGGGCCGCGATATCGGCGGCATTCTGTGCAATCCCTTCATGGGACAGCACCTTGAGTGTGCGGATGCTGTCGAAGATGGCTATATGCTGGTGTTTGTATTTGTCGATGTTCATGGAAATGCTCGCTTGGGTCTGAAATGTGACGGAAAAAACGCCGGACCACGCTGATGCATGATGTCGCCCGATCCGGCGCAAAGCTCACGATGCTGTCGGGACGACTTCCATCAATCCAGCGACGCCGCCGGGCCGAAGAACTCGTAACGGCTTTGCGCCGCCGGCACGCCGAGGTCCTGCAGGTGGCGCCTGACGGCTTTCATGAAGGACTTGGGACCGACGAAATAAGCGTCCACGTCCATCGATGCCGGCAGCCAGTTGCCGAGTTTGTCGCGATCGATATAACCGGTCGCATGCGGCGCCGGGTCTTGTTCGCGCGGCTGCTCGTAGCAGAAATAGTGCTGCAGCTGCGGATGCGCTTGCGCCAGATCGGCGATCTTCTTGCCGAAGGCATGTACGCCGCCATGGCGCGCCGCATGGATGAACACCACCGGACGCCCGGTCGGCAGCGCCGCATCCAGCATCGCCAGCATCGGCGTGATGCCGACGCCGCCGCTGATCAGCACCAGCGGCTTGTCGCTCGCGCTCAGCGTGAACTCGCCGGAAGGCGGCATCAGATCGATGGTTTTGCCGACCGTCATGCGGTCGTGCAGATAGTTGGATACCTTGCCGTTCGGCTCGCGCTTGACGCTGATGCGGTACATCTTGTTGTTGGGCGCGGCCGACAGCGAGTATTGGCGGCGCATTTCTTCGCCGTCGACATCGACGCGCAGGCCGATGTACTGGCCCGGCTGGTAGGACAGGATCGCCTTGCCGTCTTCCGGCGCGAAATAGAAGGAGGTGATTTCGTCGCTTTCGTCGACCCGGCGCACCACCACGAACTTGCGCAGGCCGCGCCAGCCGCCGTCGGCGGTTTCTTTGGCGGCATAGATGCCTTCTTCTGCGCCGATCAGGATGTCGGCCAGTTGTCCGTAGGCAGCGCCCCAGGCTTCGATGACCTGGTCGGTGGCGATTTCGGCGCCCAGCACTTCGCGGATGGCGCGCAGCAGGCAGTCGCCGACCATCGGATAATGTTCCGGCAGGATCTGCAGGGCAACGTGCTTGTTGACGATGGTGCCGACCAGGCCGCCGAGCTGCTCCAGCTGGTCGATATGGCGCGCATACATCAGCACGCCGTTGGCCAGTGCGCGCTGCTGGTCGCCGCTGCCCTGGTGGGCCTTGTTGAAGTAGGGGATGACTTGCGGATAATCGCGCATCAGCATTTTGTAGAAATGCGTGGTCAGCGCTTCGCCGCCGCTTTCCAGCAGAGGAACGGTGGATTTGACGATGGCGCGGTGAGCGTCGGAGAGCATGGAGGGCCTCTTTCAAGTGGGTTAGTCCGGAGAAAACCGGGAAAGCATCGAAATGTCACAGCAAAAAATCATTTCGTCCCTGTTCTCTATACAATCTCCATGCCAGAAGAAAAATCCTTTACAATCAGTTGCTTAGAAATTTGACGAGTCAAATTGACCTGAGTCAAATCGACACGAAAAGAGTAAAAATGACTCCAAAGCTCTTGCTGGACGCGCTGATTCCCCTGATGGCCGACCTGTCGCGCGAGATGCACGACAGCGAACGCTACCGGCGCCTGCTCGACACCTTGCGCATGCTGTTTCCCTGCGATGCCGCGGCCTTGCTGCGACTCGATGGCGAGGTGCTGGTGCCGCTGGCGATCAACGGTCTCTCCAGCGACACGCTCGGCCGGCGCTTCCGCGTGAGCGAGCATCCGCGTTTTCGCATCCTGCTGTCGAACGTGCCGCCGACGCGTTTCCCGGCCAACTCATCGTTGCCCGATCCTTATGACGGATTGGTCGAGGCGCATTCGGGCGAACTGCACGTGCACGATTGCATGGGCTGCCAGATCACCATGAACGGCCGGCCCTGGGGTTTGCTGACGCTCGATGCCCTGGGACCGGGGCGTTTCGATGCTGTCGATACGGCTTCCCTGCAGGCTTTCGCCAGCCTGGCGGCGGCGACCGTCAACGTCGCCGAGCGCATCCATGACCTGGCTGTCACCAGCGAGCAGGAACGCCAGCGCGCCGAAGCCTACCGGCTGGTTGCCAACCAGAGTCGGCGCGAGCTGATCGGCCAGAGTCCGGCGCACAAGAAAATGATGAAGGAAATCCGCCTGGCCGGGCCGAGCATCATGACCGTGCTGATCACCGGCGAAACCGGCACCGGCAAGGAACTCGTCGCCAACGCCATCCACGCCGCCTCGCCGCGTGCGCGCAAACCCATCATCAGCATCAATTGCGCCGCCTTGCCGGAAACCCTGGTCGAGAGCGAATTGTTCGGTCACGTGCGCGGCGCGTTTTCCGGCGCCGTCAGCGACCGGCGCGGCAAGTTCGAGCTGGCCGACGGCGGCACCCTGTTTCTCGATGAAGTGGGCGAGTTGTCGCTGGCGGTGCAGGCCAAGCTGCTGCGCGTGCTGCAGAGCGGCCAGATCCAGCGCGTCGGCTCGGACGAGGAGCACAAGGTCGACGTGCGCGTCATCGCCGCCACCAACCGCAACCTGGAAGAAGAAGTGCGCCAGGGGCGCTATCGTTCCGACTTTTATCACCGCTTGAGCGTCTATCCGTTGACGGCGCCGCCGTTGCGCGAACGCGGCCACGATATTTTGCTGATCAGCGGATTTTTCCTGGAAGAGAACCGTTTCCGGCTGGGTTTGCTGAGTCTGCGCCTGGCCCCCGATGCGCAGGAGGTGCTGCTCGGCTACCGCTGGCCGGGTAATGTGCGCGAACTGGAACACGTGATCGCCCGCACCGCGCTCAAGGCGTTGGCGAAGCAACCGGAGCGGCCGCGCATTCTGACGTTGGCGGCGGAAGACTTCGACCTGGTCAACGAGATCAAGCCACTGACATTGGAGCAAGAGGAACAGATCCAGACCGAGCTGGACCTGCAAAACGGCAGCAGCCTGCGCGATGCCGTCAGCGCCTACGAGCGGCGCCTGATCGGCGCCAGCCTGGCGCGCAACGGCGGCAACGTGGCCTCCACCGCGCGCGAGCTGGGCATCGACCGCGCCAATCTCAACCGCATGGCAAAACGGCTGGGGCTGAAATAATCCAACCGGACGTATAACCGTCGTCCCAGCGCACGCTGGGATCCAGTGTCGTTACGACCGTCTTTACGACGCTGGGTCCCGACTTTCGTCAGGACGACAGCTTCGGTTTCTTCGACTTAAAACTGCTCCCATGAACCGCTGTCATCGGCAGCCGGCGCGGTAGTCGCAATCGCCTTCCTGGCCGATGAGGCCGCCGGCGCCGCGGATTTGGCCGGCAACGGCGCCGGTTTCGGCGTGATGTTGACGGTGCGTTTTGGCGCGGGAGCGACATGCGCATGAGCATGGTTTTGTGGCTGCGCCAGCGCATGGCGATCCAGCTTGAACACGCTGACGGTCTGCGACAGGTGGCTTGCCTGTTCCTGCAAGGATTGCGCGGCTGCGGCCGCTTCTTCCACCAGCGCAGCGTTCTGCTGCGTCACTTCATCCATCTGGGTAATCGCACGGTTGATTTCATCGAGGCCGACGCTTTGCTCCTGGCTGGCGGCGGTGATTTCGCCGACGATGTCGGTCACGCGCTTGACGCTGCTGACGACCTCTTCCATGGTCGATCCGGCCTGTTCGACCAGCTTGCTGCCGACGTCGACCTTGGCAACGGAGTCGTCGATCAGGGTCTTGATTTCTTTGGCAGCGGCGGAAGAGCGTTGCGCCAGGCTGCGCACTTCGGAGGCGACCACGGCAAAGCCGCGGCCCTGCTCGCCGGCGCGCGCGGCTTCCACGGCGGCGTTGAGCGCAAGGATATTGGTCTGGAAGGCAATGCCGTCGATGACGCTGATGATGTCGACGATCTTCTTCGACGATTCGTTGATGGAGCCCATGGTGTCGACCACCTGACCGACCACGTTGCCGCCCTGGACCGCGACTGCCGAGGCCGATACCGCCAGCTGGTTGGCCTGGCGCGCGTTGTCGGCGTTCTGCTTGACGGTCGAGGTCAGCTCTTCCATGGCCGAGGCGGTTTCTTCCAGCGAGCCGGCTTGCTGCTCGGTGCGCGAGGACAGGTCCATGTTGCCGGTGGCGATTTCGCTCGATGCGGTCGAGATGGTGTCGGTGCCGGTGCGCACGTTGCTGACGATGCGCAGCAGGTTGTCGTTCATCAGCTTGAGCGCGCCCAGCAACTGGCCGGTTTCGTCATTGCTGTCTTGCCGGATGTCCGCGGTAAGGTCGCCGTCGGCCACCTGGCGGGCAACCTTGACCGCTTCTCCCAGCGGCTGCGAGATAAGGCGGGCGATCCAGATCGCCAGCGCCAATGCCGCCGCCACGCAGACCGCCAGCATGCCGATGATCCATATGCGCGCGCTGGCGTAGGTTTCGTCGGCAGTCTTGCTGGACTTTTCGGAACCGTTGTCGTTGACTTCGACCAGCTTGTCGACCAATTCAACCATCTGGCGATAATTTTTGGTGGAGTCGCCCTTGAACAGGGCGCGCGCTTCCTGGTCCTTGTTCTGGCGGGACAGGGCGATGATCTTGGGATGCTCGCCGACGAAAATGTCGATGGCTTTGACGACATCCGGATAAATGGCGCGTTCCTCCGGCTCGGTGATCTGTCCTTCGTATTTTTTGCGTAGTGCAAGCAGCGCGTCGATTTGCTTGTTGACGTTTTGCTCGATGTCGTCGAATTCCTTGGGATCCGAAGCCATGATGTGCTGCTGCTCGAAGCTGCGTATGCGGGCTGCGGTGAATTTCAGTTGCGCCAGTGTGCGTATGGTCGGCAGCCAATTGGTCGAAATGTCGGTGGAAGCCGTGTTGACCTTGTCCAGCTGGACGATGGCGAAGACACCGAGGCCAAGTACAAGCACGATCACAGATAGAAAAGTTGCGATCAGTTTGGTGGCGATTTTCAAGTTATAAAACCATTTCATTATTCTCTCCTCGGTGATGAGTCGCCTGTGCCGATGCGCATACCTATAGGTATGCGTGTACATAGAATTGCATAAAAAATAACTTTTCTCAAATAAAAGTGGTTATTTCTTGTAAATTTTTTGATAATTTTTACCTTGAAATTTCGTGTTGTTTCGCAGGTGGCACGCCCGTTGCTTAAAGCTGACGGATCGTCAGTCACCCGTCAGAAAAGGACAGATGCCATGCCGCTGAAATCAGACTTTCCCGAACAAGGCCGGAGTCCGACCCAGGACCAGATCCGCCGTCATTTGCGGCGTTCGAACGAGGTCGCCAAACGCGCCGTGAGCATCGGCCACCATCCCTTCGGCGCCATCCTGGTCGGACCGGATCAGGAGACCGTGCTCATGGAGCAATGCAATGTCGACACCGTTAATCATGCCGAGGCCGTGCTGGCGCGCACGGCGGCATTGAACTATTCGCCGGAATATTTATGGAGCTGCACCTTGTACACCTCGGTCGAGCCCTGCTGCATGTGCGCCGGCACGGCCTATTGGGCCAACATCGGCCGCGTGGTGTATGGCATGACCGAGCGTCAGTTGCTCGACGTGACCGGCGCGCACAAGGAGAACCCGACCATGAGCGTGGATGCGCGCTATGTGTTCGATCATTGCCAGAAGCCGGTCGACCTGATCGGGCCGATGCCGGACATGGTCGACGAGATCGTGGAGTTACAGCGCAGCTTCTGGGCGTCTCGTTAAACGAGGCGGAAATTCGTCGCGGCGGAAATCAGGCCGAAGGGGGGCAGGCCAGCGTGATGGCTATGCCTTGCGCCTGATACGGCACAATCAGCTCCGGCGCCGTATCGCGATTGACGACGATGCGGCCGACTTCGGCCAGCGGGACGATTTCGAATGGGGAGGTGGACTCCAGCTTGTCCGGCGAGGCCAGCACCACGGTTTCGGCCGCGGCGCGGCTGAAGGCGCGCTTGATGGCGGCTTCTTCGAAATCCAGCGAAGTGATGCCGGTGCGCGGGTGCAGGCTGCACACGCCCATGAAGTATTGATCGGCGCGCACTTTGGCGATTTCTTCGATGGTGCCGCTGCCCATCGCCACCACAGAATGCTTGAACAGTCTGCCGCCGATGATGATCACCTCGATGTGCGCATGGGTGGACAGCTCGACCGCAATCGACGGGCTGTGCGTGACGACGGTGGCGTGCAGATCGGCAGCAAGATGGCGCGCCAGTTGCACGCAGGTCGTACCGCCGTCGATGAACACCACCTGGCCGGGCTGGATCAGGGCCGCCGCCGCGCGGCCGATGTCGGCTTTGGCGCCGGGTTCGATGTTCTGCCGGTTGGCGAACATCACCAGCGGCGGCGTGATCGGCAGGGCGCCGCCATGCACGCGCCGCAATAAGCCTTCTTTCGCCAGTTCCCGCAAATCCCTCCTGATGGTGTCCTCGGACACCTCCAGTTGCTCGCTCACCGGTTTGGCGACGATGCGCCCGTCCCGGCTCAGGAGGTCGAGCAGATGTTTTTTTCGTTGGCTGGTCAGCATGGATTTTTCCGATGAACAAGAGGCGTCAGTGTACAAGCAGCGAACAAGATCGCGTGCAGGTTCGTGCAATACCGTGAATATTTCATGAATTATTGCACGAATATTCTTGATATTTCACGATATTGCATGATAATGTAAATAAAGCAGGCATGTTCATGCAAGGCCTGCGTTCACGTATTCACTGCACAGGAGCAAACAGATGGAAAACGAGCGCGTCCGTATCCGCAATGTCGAGGTCTTGTCCGACGATTGGTATCTGCTGAAAAAAACCACCTTCGACTATCGCCGCGCCGACGGCGTCTGGCAGACCCTCAACCGCGAAACCTACGATCGCGGCAACGGCGCCACCATCCTGTTGTACAACCTGCACAAGCGCACCGTGATCCTGATCCGGCAATTCCGTTTTCCGACATATCGCGACGGCCATGACGGCTTCCTGGTCGAAACGCCGGCGGGGCTGCTGGACAACGCCAGCCCGGAACAACGCATCCGTGAAGAAGTGGAGGAAGAAACCGGCTACCGCGTCGGCGACGTGCGCAAGGTCTTTGAAGTGTTCATGAGTCCCGGTTCGGTGACCGAGAAGCTGCATTTCTTTGTCGGCGAATATGCCGGCGACGACCGCGCGGGCGAGGGCGGCGGCAATATCGCGGAGGGCGAGGATATCGAAGTGATGGAGGTGCCGATCCAGCAAGCGCTGATGATGATCGCCGAGGGGGAGATCGCGGACGGCAAGACCATCATGCTGCTGCAGTATGCACAACTGCATTTGTTCGGCGCAGGGCCGAATTGACAGGACACGGCGAAGGCAAATGACGATCCTCCGGAGAAGGTTTAATCCATTTGCAACAATTGATTCATAACAAGAAAAAAGCAGAAATCACCCTGAAAATGGCGCTGGTGGCGACTCTTTACACTATCAGGGATTGTGCTGCAATGCCGGGTGAATTAGAATGATAAGCATTCTTATTCAATTCAATTGCCGCCGTGGCCCAAACCGCGCTTCAGCACGACATGCACACGTTTTACAGCAGCCATCACGGCTGGCTGTTCGGCTGGCTGCGCAAAAAGCTGGGTTGTTCGCACAATGCTGCGGATTTGGCGCAGGATACTTTCCTGCGCATCATCGCCTCGCGCGATGCATTGATCGGGATGCAGGAGCCGCGCGCCTATCTGACCACCACGGCAAAACGCCTGATGCTCGATCGCGCACGCCGGCAACTGATCGAGCAAGCTTATCTGGCGGAACTGGCCAGCGCGGCAGAGACCGTCGGCAGCTATCCCGATCCGGCGGAGATCCTGCTTGCCGTCGAAGCGCTGGAGCAGATCAGTTATGCCTTGGAGGTCGTCTCCGACAACGCGCGCAACGCTTTCCTGCTGCATTACCTTGACGGTCGGACGCATGCCCAAGTCGCAGCCCGGCTCGGCGTATCGATGCGCATGGTGCAGAAATATCTGGTGCAGGCGCTGGTCAAATGCCGGCTTGCGCAAGCATGAAGCTGCAGTCGGCAAACGCCGCGGCGGCATCGACCGAGGCCTCGGTCGATGCCCCGGATGACATCTCGGCTGATGCCGCCATTGTCGAGCAAGCCGCGCAGTGGATCGTGCAACTGAGCGCTGATGACACGGATAGGCGCGAAGCGGCACGGCGCGGCTTCGATGCATGGAAGCAAGCCGATCCGCGCCACGCCGCCACGGCCGAACGCCTGGAAAGCTTTGTCGGACGGGTCCGTCGCATGCGCGGCGCCGATGACGACAAAAATAATGCCCGGCCGGCACGCGTCGCGCTGGATGCCGTTTTTTCCGCACCGGGAAAGCGTCGCCGGCGTACCGGCAGCCACCGCGCCAAACGTATCGTCGCGACCATGCTGCTTGCCTTGTCGGTCGCCGTTCCGGCATGGCTGGCGACCAAAATGTATCCGCTGCACTATCTGACGGCCGACGTGCGCAGCGCCACCGGCCAATGGGAAACACGCGTCCTCGAAGACGGCACCCGGATAACGCTGAACAGCGCCAGCGCGGTGAACCTGCATTACGATGCCGGACGGCGCGCGCTGGAACTGGTGCAGGGAGAAATTCTGGTCGATGTCGCCAAGGATCCCGGCAGACCGTTCATCGTGGAAACCGCGCAAGGCAGCATCCGCGCTCTCGGTACGCGCTTTGTCGTCGGCCGCGAGGCGGACGCCACCGTCCTGAGCATGCTGGAGTCGCGCGTGGAAGTGCGTTCGGCGAAACAGGCTGTCAATGATGATGGCGCGACGATCGTCAGTGCAAGCCAGCGTGTGCGCATGACCGCCGCAGGCATTGGCGCCGTTGAGCAGATCGACGCTCGCAGCATCGCCGACGCCTGGAAGTTCCATCAACTGGTGGTGCATGACCAGAGCCTGCCGCAGGTGCTCGACGCACTGGACCGGCATCGCCCTGGCGTGATCAGCTACGACCGCGCCGCGCTGGAGGGCATCAAGGTGTCGGCCGTCCTGCCGCTGGACGATACCGGACGCGCCTTGCAATTGCTTAACGGCAGTTTCCCGAGGCTGCGCATTCGCACGCTGTCGCCGTATCTGGTGCGCGTGGATGCGCCGGCGGAACCTTGATCGGCTTTGCAACAGGTGTCGACCATGTCGCAACAATATTTTCGAAAAACGGTTCGGCTTTTCGTTCGTCGTGCGTCAAGGGAGTATGACCAACGAAAAGAAAGTCTTCATCATGCAGTCCCGACGTTCCAATCATGCAGCGCCGATCGCTTCAGTGGCTTCGGCCTCCCGCCGCCTCAATCTGAAACCGCTGGCTTTTGCCGTCCGGCTGACGCTGTCCGCAGCCGTGCTCGGCGGCATCGGCAGCCCGGCCTGCGCGCAGCTTGCGGCGCAAGCCGTCTCCTACGATATTCCCGCCGGTCCGCTGGGCGAGGCCCTGAACCGCTATGCCCAGCAATCGGGCATTTCCATCGCGATCGATGCAAGCAAGGTGCAGGGCAAACGCACCTCGGGACTGCAAGGTGCCCACGGCGTGGACGAAGGCTTCCGTGTGCTGTTGCGCGATACGGGGTTGGACATGCGCAAAACTGACGCCGGCTACATCCTCGTCGCGCCCGCTCAGCAAGACGGCCGCAGCGAAGCGGGTTCCTTGCCTGCGGTCAGCGTGACGGCTGCCGCCGACAACACGCTGCACCTGAACGAACGCGTCGCCAGCGGCGCGCTCGGCACCCGTTCGCTGCTGGAAACGCCATTCTCGATGGCGGTGGTTAAATCCGAAGATCTGGCCGAGCGTCAGGTCACCAAGCTGGGCGACGTCTTTGCCCTCGACGCCTCGGTGACCGACAATAGCGGCGGCTACAGCAGTTGGGCCAGCTACCTTACCGTGCGCGGCCTTGCGCTGGACTGGCAAAACGCCTACCGCATCGACGGCAAGCCTTTTCTGACCTACGCCATCACCTTGCCGTACGAGCATTTCGAACAGATCGAATTGCTGAAAGGTTCGTCCGGCTACATGTACGGTTTCGGCTCGCCGGGCGGCCTGATCAACTACGTCACCAAGCGTCCGACCGAAGAACCGGTGCGGAGCATCGAGGTCGGCTACAAATCCGACAACATCTGGAGCGAGCACGTCGACCTGGGCGGGCGTTTCGGCAACGACAAGATGTTCGGCTACCGTCTGAACGCCACGCATGAGCAAGGCCGGACCTTCAACGACGGCCATATCAGGCGCGATTCCGTCTCGCTGGCGCTGGATGCGCGCCTGACGCGCGAGCTGACCTGGGACTTCCAGGCGTTCTACCAGAATCGCAATTCCGAAAACCAGACGCCGTCGATCTACGCCGGCAGCTACACGCTCTCGCAACTGCCCAGCGTGCCCGGCAGCAACAACCAGAAACTGCTGGGGCAGGGCCAGCATCTGAACACCAATTTCCAGATGTATTCCACCGGCTTCAACTACGCCATCAATCCGGACTGGAAAGCCAGCACCTACTACAGCCACAGCATTTCCAAACGCAGCCGCAACGAATCGGCGCTTTATTTGAGCAACCTGGCCGGCGACTACGCCAACGACTATCGCTCGGATACGCGCGAAGGGCACACCTTCGACCAGTGGCAAGCGCTGGTCGAAGGCAAGGCCAGGACCGGCTTCATCGGACATCAACTGGTGTTCGGCGCGTCCTGGCAAAAGCAGGTCAACGATTACACCGTGGCGAGCTTTTACCAGTCGCTGGGAAGCGGCAATATGTATCAGCAAAATCAGAACAACTACTACAGCGCGACCTATCTGAATACCTATCACGCCGGCGACATCACGCAGCAGGCGCTGTTTGCCAGCGATACGCTGAAGTTCTCGGATCAATGGTCGCTGCTGGCCGGCGCCCGTTACACCAACTTTGAACAGAACACCTATGGCGTCGCCAGCGCGCGTACCGCACAATACAAGAAGGATGGCGTCATCACGCCGACCGTGGCGCTGATGTTCAAACCTGAACCGGGCACGACCATCTACACCAGCTATGTCGAGTCGCTGGAGCAAGGCGGCGCAGCGACCATCGCCAACTCCAACTACGGCACCACGCTCAATCCGCTGACCAGCAAGCAATACGAATTCGGCGTCAAAACCGATCAGGACCGCTGGAGCGCCACGGCCGCGCTGTTCCGCATCGAGCGCGCGTCGGAATATACCGATCAGACCACGCAGGCGCTGGTGCAGGACGGCCGTTCCACCTATCAGGGCCTGGAACTGGGGGCCGCCGTCAGGCCGGACCGCGACTGGCTGGTGTCGGGCAACATGATGTTTCTCGACGCCAAATACAGCCGGGGACTCGCCTACAATGGCAACCGTGTTGCCGGCGCGCCCGACTTTGTCGCCGCCGGCCAGGTGGCCTACCAGGTGCCTCGGCTGAGCGGACTGAAACTGTCGGCCGACGCCAAGTACACCGGCGCCACCATGCTGCGCGCCGCCAACGACATCAAACTGGCCGGCTATACGCTGTTCAACGTCGGCGCCAATTACACGACCCGCATCGGCAAGTACGATACGACTTTCCGCGCGGCCATCAACAATCTGACAGACAAGCATTACTGGGAATACCAGTACGAAAACTGGATCAAGCCCGGCGATCCTCGTACCTTCAGCCTCAGCGCCAAAGTGGATTTTTGATTGCTTTGAATTTGCGCTGAATTGCTCACTATGAGCCGAACCTGCCGGCGGCCTTGCCTCGACACGGGCAAGACCGCCTCGGCGTTTTTTGAAGTGACTTTATGCGTGCAGTCCTCGTTCTCCTACATCGCTGGTTCGGCCTCGGCGTCGCGGTGTTCCTGTTCATCTCGGGCGCTACCGGCGCGATCATTTCCTGGGATCATGAACTCGACGCCATGCTCAACCCGACGCTGTTCCACGCCAACAGCGCGGAACAAGGCGTGGCCGCGCCCGTCAAATCCGGGCTTGAACTGGCCAATATCGTCGAAGCAAAAGAACCCAGGCTGCGCGTCACCTATGTCCTGAACGAAGCCGAACCGGGCCACACCATCCCCATGATGGTCGAACCGCGCCTCGATCCCGCCACCGGCAAACCGTACGCGCTCGACTACAACCAGATCGCCGTCGACCCCGTCACCGCCGACATCCAGGGGCGCCGCATGTGGGGCGCCGTTTCGGTCAGCCGCGAGAACCTGCTGCCTTTCCTCTACAAGCTGCACTACACCATGCATCTGCCCGAGATCGGCGGCTTCGACACCGGCGTCTGGCTCATGGGCATCATCGGCATCGTCTGGGCGCTGGATTGCTTCATCGCGCTGTGGCTGTCTTTTCCCAACTGGAAGAGCTGGCGCAAGTCCTTCGCCTTCCGCTGGCAAGACGGCGGCCACAAGCTCAACTTCGACCTGCATCGCTCCGGCGGCGTGTGGGTATGGGGGCTGCTGCTGGTGCTGGCGGTCACCTCGGTTTCCATGAATCTGAACACGCAGGTCATGCAGCCGATCATCAAGGTGTTCTCGACGGTCACGCCGACCGCCTTCGAAACGCGCACGCCGGTCGCTCCCGACAAAGTGGCGGAACCGAAAATCACGCGCGAGCAAGTCACCCGACTGGCCGTTGAAGAAGGCAAGCGCCGCGGCTTCGACGTGCCGGCCGGCGGGGTGTTCTATTCATCGATGTTCGGACTGTACGGCGTCGGTTTCTTCGTCCCCGGCAACGATCACGGCGACGTCGGCCTGGGCAACGCCTGGCTCTATTTCGACGCCGCCACCGGCAAGCCGGAAGGCGCGCGCATCCCCGGCACCGGCAGCGCCGGCGATCTGTTCGTCCAGGCGCAATTTCCGCTGCATTCCGGCCGCATCCTCGGTTTGCCGGGCCGCATCCTGATTTCGTTCATGGGCGCGCTGGTTGCCATGCTGTGCGTCACCGGCGTGATCATCTGGTTCCGCAAACGTCAGGCGCGCATTCGCCAGAAGAGTCAGAAGATCAGGGCAAGAGAGCAGGACGCCGCATCGGCAAGCACGCCCTCCGGCGTCAAACCTGCCGCCGCCAAAGCAGGCGCGAACGCAGAGTGCAGGGAAAGCGCCTCGCCGTCCTGAGCACGACCAACACCCATAAAAAAAGAGCCGCATCAATCAGGAGAGCGGCTCTTTTCACATTCTTCAGCGCGAGCAATCGCAAGCGAATTCTTACCGCGCCGACAGGTTGCGCGTGGTCCAGTACGACACCGTGTCAACCACGGTATCCATCAGCTTGTCTGCGTCAATCGACTTTTCCAGATAGCCATTGGCGCCCAGTTCGTAGCTCCTGCGTATGTCTTCACGATCGGTCGAGGTCGAAAACATCACCACCGGAATGTGCGAGGTCGCCTTGTTGCCCTTGAGCATGCGCAGCAAGTCGTGGCCGCTGAGACGCGGCATGTGCAAATCCATCAGGATCAGGCACGGATGCAGATCGCGCCGCGCGATGTATTCATGACGGAACAGAAAATCGGAGGCATGCTCGGCATCGCTGAACCACTTCCAGTTTTTAGTGAGTTTCTTGCGAAGAATCGCATATTGGGTCAGCTCAGCCACTTCCGAGCTGTCGTCCACCAGCAGGATGTCGGATTGTTGCATGATCGTCGCCTTCGCAAAAATGGGGAGCCTGATAACGACAGCGAGCCCGATCTTGCTAATGAGCCCATGAACGCTCCGACTACACAATACGGTCCGGATATTGCGTTTCACTTGGCGAGTGTTCATGAGTTTATTTTGGCAGGTATGCACAGGAAGGGTATCGGGGGATTCCTGAATTTATACTACTTAGTATGTTTTAATTTCTTTTTGGAAATGACAGGCAAATCGAGATGCTGGGGTTGCCGACGGCAATTAGGGATCACTCCAGCATCGCATCCAAGCCCTCAGTCAACTCCTTCAACGGCGGCATCGCCCGGTCCGCCCGGTCTTTCGCATGCGCGATCAATGCCGGCGCCCAGCTGGCGTCGACGCCGAGTTTCTTCGCGATGGCGACAGGATAGCTTTCCACCATTTCTTCATCGCTCAGTTCCAGCACTTCGGCGCGGGCGCGCCAGGCGCCGAGGTGGACCCAGGCGGCGGCTTTGTTGAACGGATTCGGTGACAGCGGATCAGGCACGTCTTGCAGCGCGGTGCTCAGCGATTCGGGGAAATTCCAGATCTTCGCCAGTTCGGCGGAAACGTCGGCGTAGTGGAAACCGAGTTTTTCCTTTTCGAGCGCGGCGCGGCCGGCGTCGAGGACGTTCATTTGCTTGTCCAGCGGCGCCATGTCGGCGGGCGCAACGGCGTGCAGCTGCAACTGGCCGATGCCGTGCATCATGCCCAGCGTGAAGACGGTGTCGCCGTTGTCTCCGCCTTCGTGCGCCAGCCAGCGCGCGGCGCAGGCGGTGTAGAGGTTGTAGCGCCAGAACTGCTGCAGATCCATGCCCTTGGTGTTCTTGAAGGCGGCGACCATGCCGTTGCCCAGCACCAGGTTGCGCACCATCACGAAGCCGAGCATGCGCAGCGCGTCGTCGACCGTGCCGACCGTGCGCGAGACGTGGAAGTAGGCCGAATTGGCCAGGCGCAACAATTTGGCGCTCAGGGCCGGGTCGCTGGCGATCAGGTGGGCGATTTCGTTGGCGGAAATGTCTTCGGAATTGAAGCTTTCAATGAGCTGCTGTACGACCTTGGGGACGGTGGGCAGCTTGTTCGGCTGATCGACCAGGCTCTTCAGTTCCATGCGGTGTTCCCTCTGTGTCAACGTTGCATCAATTCGGTAACTCTGGTTTCACAAATTTTGCGTACACTCAATTCAAAGAATTGCGGTTTTATTGTCGCAGAGATCAGAGAATTTAATCACGTCTTTCTCGGTATGATGTTCCGGATCGTTGTATAAATCGTCGCACCACCATCGAAGGAGTGGCACCATGGCAACGCGTAAGAAACCTGGTCAAACCGAGGAAAGCGCGCCACAAACCGCTCCAGCTTTGCTTTTCCCGCAATTGGGCGACGTCGGCGCGTACATGACGGACGCCATGCAGCGTACCTATCTGTTCCTCGACACCTTGCTTGATCGCGGCAACAACTATCTCGAGCATCTCGACCAGGGCACGCCGCCGCTGCTGAAGTTCGAGCATGAGGTGGTGATGGATGGCCACGACCTGCCCAATCCCTGCAATTACGCCTTGCTGCGCCTGCAGCCGCCGGCCAGCATGCCGGTCAAGGCCGATGCGCGGCCGGTGATGGTGGTCGATCCGCGCGCCGGACATGGGCCGGGCATCGGCGGTTTCAAGTTCGATTCGGAAGTGGGCATGGCCATGCGCGCCGGGCACACGGTGTATTTCGTGACCTTCCGGCCGGAGCCGGAAGACGGCCAGACCCTGCTGACCGTGATGGATACCGAAGCGCTGTTTCTCGAAGAAGTCATCAGGCGCCATCCGCAATGCGCGGCCAGGCCGGTGGTGATCGGCAATTGCCAGGCCGGCTGGGCGATGATGGCGTTGAATGCGCGCCGTCCCGACTTGTTCGGCCCGCTGATGATCGTCGGCGCGCCGGTGTCCTACTGGGCCGGCAGCTCGCAACTCAATCCCATGCGCTACAGCGGCGCATCGCTGGGCGGCTCGTGGCTGGCGTCGATGACCAGCGACCTGGGCGCGGACCGTTTCGACGGCGCCTATCTGGTCGAGAATTTCGAGAAGCTCAATCCCGCCAATACCTGGTGGAACAAGTACTACAACCTCTGGTCCGGCGTCGACACCGAAGCCGAGCGCTTCCTCGAATTCGAGCGCTGGTGGGGCGGCTATTTCCGCATGACCGGCAGCGAGATCGAGTCGATCGTCGAGAACCTGTTCGTCGGCAACAAGCTCGCGCGCGGCACCATGATGGCCGGCGACAAGCCCATCGACCTGCGCAACATCACCTCGCCGATCGTGGTGTTCGCCTCGTGGGGCGACAACATCACGCCGCCGCCGCAGGCGCTGAACTGGATCATCGACACCTGGGGCGACGAGCGCGCGATCACCGCTGCGGGCCGCACCATCATCTATGTGCTGCACGAGAGCGTCGGTCATCTCGGCATTTTCGTCGGCGGCTCGATTGCGCTGAAGGAGCACGACCAGCTGGTGACGTCGCTGGACGTCATCGAAAGCCTGCCGCCGGGCTTGTATGAGATGAAGCTGGAAGCCAAGGCGGGCAAAGAGGAGCAACGCTGGGACGAGCTGGAGCCGGGCGATTACACCGTGCATTACGAGCATCGCACCATGGAAGACATCCGCAAGATCAATCCGGAAGGCCGCGAGGAAGAAGCGATGTTTTCCACCATCGCGCAATGGTCGGAGTTCAACGCCAATCTGTACAAGACCTATGTACGCCCCTGGGTGAAGATGACCGCCACGCGCGAAGTCGCCAACACCATGGTCAAGCTCAATCCCTTGCGCATGCAGCGGCAATTGTTTTCCGATACCTTCGTGCTGGCGCCGTTCATCCGGCAGAAGGCCGCGGAAGCGCGCGCCAATCGCGTCACGGTCGGCGACGATCACCCGCTCAGGCAATGGGAAAGGAAGATCGCCGAACAGATCACCGACGAGCTCAACGCCTACCGCGATCGCCGCGATGCACGCACGGTGAAGATGACACGCCAGATCTTCGGCCCCGAGGGGCTGGGCGCCTGGCTCAAGCCGCAGGAACCGGATGCCGTCGTCGCGCATGAGCGCGCCTTGCGCGAGCTGGAAAGCTATCGCGAGTCGGCGCTGGGTCGCATTGCCGAGGGCGGTTTCGCCGAAGCGGTATGCCGCATCGTGGTCGCCGGGATGATTTCCATCGGTGCCTTCGAACGCCGCAGCCTGCGCCTGGCGCGCCTGCTGGCGCAATTGCCGAGCATGCATGCCAGCGTGTCGGCCAAGACCAACTGGGTGCAATTGTTGAAGGAACAGGCGCGCATCACCGCCGTGGCGCCGATCGAGGCCCTGAATGCGCTGGAGCAACTGCTGCCCGATACCGGGACACGCGAGCGTGCGCTGGCGGTGTCGGCGGCGGTGATGATGATCGAGCCGACGCTGGCCAATCCGCGTTCGGAAATCATCGAATTCCTGATCGGCACGCTGGGCGTCGATCCGCAACGCGTGATCGGCCTGGCGCGCAAGCTGACCGATGCCTTGGAAAAGCCGGAGGTAAAGAAGCCTCTTCGAAAGACCGGGACTACTTCGAAAAACGCTAGCGCGGTCAATAAATCGCGAACAACAAAAACGACGAAGAAAACAAGTCCTAAAACACGATCGGCCTGATCTCACACCATCGGCATAGAAATTTCCTACTTGGTAGGATTTTTTTTAACACATAAATTTCATCGACTTCATTCATTTGAATGAGGCGGAGCACTGCATGCGCACTCCATAATCGAAACACTGAAAAACTTAGGGAGAAGCCATGTTAGCTCGTCTGCTGCCCATCGTTGCCGCTATTTCTTTTCTTTCCGGATGCGGTACGCAATCTAATTTTTCCCTTGCTCTGAAGGAGCCGGCGGAGGCGACAAAGAATGCAAAATCTCTCATCGAAGACGCTACTACCGACACGATCAAACTCAAAGTATTGCGTGCCTCAAAAGATAGTGATCCGAAGGTAAAGAGTAGCGTGATTTGCGGTTACGAAATGGGAATGCTCGGCGTGGAGGCGAATCTGGATGTCTTCGCCACATCGCTGGAAGTGATCAAGAAAGTCGGTGAAAAACCGTCGGACCTGAGCTATGCCGGATACATATCCCAATTCCGCAAAAATGCAAAAAATTCCGCTGCCGCAGCGGACATGAGCGATCCAGCTGGACGTGCAAAAGACGCTATTCGGCAACACGATGAACGTGTAAAAGCAACTGCAGAATGCGAGAGATTGTATTCGGCGGACATCAATGCTTCCGTAGAAAGTTCTGAAACTGAAAAAAATCTTGGCGGCGATCCAATTGGCGTCATTCAAGCCATAGATGGATTGTTAAAAAAGGTATTAGGATTGCTGGAGGCCGGTCAACGAGAGAAAGTTGTCATTGATACGGCCAAGGCACTTGTGCCTGCACTCGACGAGGCGTCGCACACTCTTTCCACGGGAATCGGAAAGGATTTCGGTCTTTTTGTCGTCTATAAACCCAGTGGGATGGCAGCGGAGAAAGAGGCCTCCAGGCTGGAAGTCGCGCTGTCTCTGCGCCGCTGGATGATTGCTCAGACAATTGATCAGGAGTGGAAGTTTTTGAAATCGTGCACATTGGATTGTTTGGGCGATCCGAAAAAGAGAGAGACTCTTTCCGACCTTGCAAACAACATTCTGCTGTATCGCAATCTGGCCAAGATCGATACCGCCAAGATTTTGACAAGCCTTGACCAGAGCATCGCAAAAGCAAGAGATGCTGCCGATGGCAAGATCACTTCAGCACAATTGCTCGACGGCCTGATTGGAATGGCGGATGCCCTGTCCGATCTGAATGACAGCATGGATAAATACAAGAAGAGCAGGGAGTAATCCCATGTTGCCGATTGCAGTTGTCTGCAGAAGTAGCGACATTGATTTTCCATTTCTTGTCAGAGCGGTGAGCGCCGTTCAGGCTCAGGTGACGCAACAGCTTGTTCCTGTATGGAATACGCCTGCGGCGATTACGCCATATCAATCGCTTGCCGAGGCGTTGAAATTCGCGCCATTGCATTCCGCGTTTGTCTACGTCACGAAAGATCCGAATGCAAACGGAGGGTTGCACACCAAGAAAGACGCGAATTCGCCGCCAGAGGCGGTAGTGAAATACACGGACGACACGCTGTGGACGATGACCTTGAGCCACGAAATCATCGAGATGCTGGTCGATCCTGCCGGGAATTGGTTCTTGCCGGGACCCGACCCCAATAATCTGCAAGAACAGGCATGGTTTCTCGTCGAGGTATGTGATCCTTGCCAAGGAAATCATGTCGAGCTGACGGAGTATCCGGGTATTTATCTCTCTGATTTTTGCTGGCCGACGTTCTATGACATCGGAAACGGCAGCCGCTATTGTCAGAGCAAGTTGATTACCACTGCGTTTTCGATTTCGGACGGTGGCTATATGATCTGGCGTGACGCCAGTCAGGACTGGTACCAGAGGTCTTCATTGTCGGGAAGTGAAAACACGTTAAAGATTGATCCGATAGATGTCAAAGCCGGTCTCGGATGCGGCAATTTAAGAGGAAGCCTGGATCGGCGCGATGGAAATTATGCCGGTCCTGTCATGGATAAAAGGAAAGCAAGGTCGTTGCACGAGGCGGCAAAAGTGTCCGCCATTTCTGATCAGCGAGAATCAAGAAAGAAAAGAATCCGGGCATCGTTAAAACGTCTAGGCGTTTAGAACATGTACGTTATGAAGGGCAAGCATTCATAACGACTCACTAGAATTGCACTGAAACCACAGGGAGCATGGCAACTATGAACACATCAAATGTCGCCGGACAGGTAATAAATCCGCCCATCAATTCGGAAGTTCAAATCACAGGTTTTTCGGTAATGTTTGGTTTTTCCGATCTGACCGACGTCAATAAAGAGACGTTTGAAAACAAGATTTTCATTGCAGATGCGCGGAAAACGCCCGATGGTGCCTATATGCAGAATGAACTCTTCTTGCTGAAAGACGCGCTCTATCCTCATTTGCCTGATGCGTCCCAGCTTCCCAATGGAATAATCCACTTTTTTGCATACCAGTCGCAAATGGCGGGCATCCTCAATCTGCTCAACAGCAACCAGAAACTGTGGCTTAAAACAAAAGATGGACGTGTCAGCATTTTGAGCGCCAATAAAGCCTTGCCGGTCTGAGACATCCGGCACTTTGTCGGCAAAGAAAAAAAACTGCCGCCAAGCCCCGTACTACACATGCAATCAGGAGCAAGGCGACAGCAAAGGCGGCTTAGGCCTTTGATTGCGAGGCCTGTTCGCGTATGGGACGAACAGGCCCTAAGCCGCTTCCACAACTACTCTTAAAGGGGGACTGGTGGGACGGCCCTTGAAGTCCGTCCAGCACAGGCGGTCGAAGTCATACAGCTTGCAGCGCCGGGCCGTGTCGAAATACCAGCGCCAGGAAAACTTCTGGATCACGATGCGGCCGGGCAGCATGGTTTCCAGCATCTTTTGCGCCTTCTTCAGGCGGTACAGCGGCACGCTCATGTCGACGTGATGTGCGGTGTGTTCCATGATGTGATGCAAGGCGGCGCCGATGCCGCGGCGAAAGGTCAGGTGCACGGTGGTCGATACGAAAGGCTGCGCCGCCGCCCATTCCGATTTGTCCTTGTACCAGGCCACTTCGGCATGCGTGTGGTGCACGTAGACGACGAAGCCGATCATTGCTTTCCAAAACAGCAGCGGCACCACAAACGCCGTCAGCAGCAAGGTCCAGAATGACTGGCCCGAAGCTTGCGCCGCCCATCCCAGTCCGGCAATCCAGATCGCCGCCGCGGCGCTGACCAGAACACCATCCCAGATGAACTCGGCGCGTCGCGTCGGCATCTGCTTGCGCGAGGGGAAGTACATTTTCTTCCACCACATATCGACCGTGTAATACAGCCACGGCGCCCAGCCGCTGCGGTAGAGACGTTCCAGCTTCTGGCGCCAGCGCGGCAGCGCCTGGAACTCTTGCAGCGAATGCGGTTGCCAGACGAAGTCAAAACCCTTGAGGTTGGTGTAGCCGTGATGTACGACGTTATGTCCGACCGCCCACAGGCTGTAAGGCGTCAGCGACGGCATGAAGACCAGGCGGCCAAGCCAGGTGTTGAGGCGGCGATTGGCGGTGAAACTGTGGTGGCAGGCGTCATGTCCGAGGATGAACAGGCGACCGATGATGAAACCGGTCAGCATGCCCAGCAGCAGCTTGGCGATCAGGTTCGACACCCATACGGTCGCCGCCAGCGACAAGCCGAACAGACAGAAATCCAGCACCACCAGCGCAAGCGCCAGCGGCGTGCTGCGGGCGACGATGGGCTCCAGCCAGGAACGGATGATCTTCCGGTGCGGCATGGGGGCATGAGGAGAAACCGGACTAAGCGGAGTCAATTTGGAAGCAAGATGCGGCATGGGATAAAACCTTAAGACCATGTGGTGGTGTTATTTTTTATTAAGTTGCGCGTGTGTACGACACTGGGTCCCAGCGTGCGCCGGGACGACGGGTTATGTCTTTGACGTCGCCAGGGCGATCGAACAAAGAATTGAATACGGCGCGTAAGACATTGCTGGCAGTTATTCATCCGGATAACAAAAAATTTCCCTTGTCGTCCCAGCGCACGCTGGGACCCAGTGACGTCAAACGCACCTCAATTGCCTGCGCACAGATCAAAAACGATAGCCCACGCCGACACCGATCAGCCATGGATCGATCTTCACCGTGCTCAGTTTGCTGCCGTTCGCCGCCAGCACATCGCTGCGGATCTGCACTTTCTTCACGTCGAAGTTGATCAGCCAATGGCTGTCCAGTTTGACATCCACGCCGGCCTGCAATGCGCCGCCGACGCTGTGATTCTCCAGACGGGCGCCGCCGTTGAGCAGGTTGACGTCGGAAATGCGCGTGTAGTTGATGCCGGCGCCGACGTAAGGGCTGACGGTTGAGGAGGGTGTGAAGTGGTATTGCGCCAGCAAGGTCGGCGGCAGGTGCTTGAAGCTGCCGATGTTCTGGCCGTCCAGACGCACGTCATGTTTTTGCGGATAGGTCAGCACCAGTTCGGCAGCCCAGTTGGGCGTGAAGAAGTAGCTGATGTCGACTTCGGGAATGGTCTTGGAGCTGACCGTCAGGCGGTCGGCAGCGCCGACGCCGCCGACCGGATCGGACTTGTTGTCGGGGCTGATGTTGACGGCGCGCACGCGCACCAGCCATGGACTTTCTTGCGCGACGGCAAAGGTGGAGGCGGTCACGGCGCCGGTGAGGGCCAATAGCATTGCGATCTTTTTCATGATGATTTCCCCGCGCTTTCTCTCGATGAAAACGCCTTGTAGTGAATAAAGTTGCGACGCAGCGAAATGTACGCTTGATGCCGGCAGGGGGATTTGATGTCGATCAAAAAAGAAAAAGAGGCTGTCTGCAACTCGGCAAGGGAGCCGGCGATTATCCGCACCGGATGGCTGTTTCAGCCGCGTTTGCCGGCCTTTTGATGTAGGTCAAGATGGCAGCGGGAGGAGGTCTTTAGACTTGCCGTGATCGGGCCGCTTGCCGTGTCACGTCGACACGGCAACCCAGCAACACTCCGCGGTCGCCTCTGGAGCTAAAAACATGGTGGTATCCGCAATGCCGATGGTCGCAGAACCATCCGTCGAATTCGATGCGCAACTGGTGCGCAAGCTGAGCCAGTCCGGCCCGAGATATACGTCCTATCCGACCGCCGACCGCTTCAGCGACGCTTTCGGCTATCGCGATTACCTGCAGGCGGTGGCCGGCCTGCGCACGCGCGGCAGCCGCAATCCCTTGTCGCTCTATGTGCACATCCCGTTTTGCGAAAACATCTGCTACTACTGCGCCTGCAACAAGATCATCACGAGGAACCGCGACAAGGCGGCGACCTACCTGAGTTACCTCAAGCACGAGATCGAAATGCAGGGCAAGCTGTTCGACGGCATGAACCAGGTCGAGCAGCTGCACCTGGGCGGCGGCACGCCGACGTATATCTCCGACGCGCAGATGGCGGACCTGATGGCGCATTTGCAGCGCTGGTTCCGCTTTGCCTGCGATGAAGCGGGCGAATATTCCATCGAGGTCGATCCGCGCACGGTCTCCGCCGAACGCGTCGCCAGCCTGCGCAGACAGGGGTTCAACCGGCTCAGCCTGGGCGTGCAGGATTTCGACACGGTAGTGCAGAAGGCCGTCAACCGCCTGCAGCCCGAGCACCTGACGCTGGACATCATCCGCGCCGCGCGCGACGCCGGCTACCGCTCCGTCAGCATCGACCTGATCTACGGCCTGCCGGGGCAGAACGTGATCAGCATGGCGCAGACGCTGAACAAGGTGGTCCGCGCCGCGCCCGACCGCATCTCGCTCTACAACTACGCGCATCTGCCGCATCTGTTCAAACCGCAGCGCCGCATCGACGAGCAGGCATTGCCCGGGGCGGAGGCACGGCTGGACATGCTGGCGCTGGGCATACGCCGCCTGACCGACGCCGGCTACGTCTACATCGGCATGGATCATTTCGCGCTGCCCGATGACGATCTGGCGATCGCCCAGCAGCAAGGGCGTTTGCATCGCAATTTCCAGGGCTATTCCACGCATGCGGAGTCGGACATGGTGGCCTGCGGCATCTCGGCCATCAGCGCCGTCGCTTCGACCTACAGCCAGAACGTCAAGACGTTGGAGGAGTACTACGACGCCATCGACAGGAACGAACTGCCCATCGTGCGCGGCATGCAGCTGAGCATGGACGATGTGCTGCGCCGCCTGATCATCCAGCGCCTGATGTGCAATTTCGAATTGTCGATTGCTTCCGTCGAGACGGCTTATCCGATCACCTTCGGCGATTATTTCGGGAGCGAGCTGGAAAGCCTGCACGGGCTGGCGCAGGACGGCCTGGTGACGATCGACGACGAGTGGATCACCGTCACGATCAAAGGACGCCTGCTGATCCGCAATATCTGCATGGTGTTTGATCGCCACTTGCGGAGCGCGCGGCAGCAACAGATTCAGCCGCAGCGGTATTCCCGCACGATCTGAGCGATTCCTGTTGCCGTCGTCCCAGCGCATGCCGGGACCCAGTGTCGTGAAGAAGGTCGATACGACGTTGGGTCCTGACTTTCGTCAGGACGACGGTGATTTAAGCCATGGGGCAGGCTTCCGCCCCGGCCGCCAGCGCCTTGAGGCGATCCGGGGCGAGCAGCTGGATTTCGCGCTTGTCGACGCCGAGCCAGCCCAGTTTGCGAAAGCGCGACACCAGGCGGCTGATGCTCTCTATCGTCAGGCCGAGGTAGTTGCCGATATCCTCGCGCGACATGCGCAGCTGGAAGCGGGTCGGCGAATAGCCGCGCGCCGCGTAACGCGAGGACAGATTGACGAGGAAGGCGGCGAAGCGTTGCTCCGCGCGCATGTTGCCGAGCAGGAGCATGGCGTTTTGCTCGCGCGTGATTTCCTGGCTCATGATGCGATGGAAATGGCGCAGCAGCGTCGGGATGACGCCGAACAACTCTTCCAGCCGCTGAAACGGAATCTCGCACACCTCGCTGTCTTCCAGCGCGGCAACGTTGCAGTGATGCTTGTCGGTGCCGATGGCGTCCATGCCCATCAGTTCGCCCGCCATCTGGAAGCCGGTGATCTGCTGTTCGCCGGCGGGGTTGAGCTGGTAAGTCTTGAAGTGACCGAGACGGATCGCGTACAGGCTGCCGAACGGGTCATCCATGCGATACAGGCTTTCACCGCGCGCCACGCGACGGCGGCGGCCGATGATCTGGTCGAGACGATCCATATCGGCATTGTCGAGCCCCATCGGCAGGCACAACTGGTGCATGCTGCAGTTGGCGCAGCTGGTTTTCATGGGCTGGAAACCGGCGGATTGCCGGGTCAGTTGAGGATTGCTCATGGCGTGGAGACGTACGAATACCCGCACGGATGGTTGTTTTGCCCAATATAGCGCAGGCGGGAGGGCGGCAGATGCGACGGAGCAGGGTATCTGAGCGGTCCTTGATCTGGATCAAGAGACGGTGTTTCAGCCAGGCGAAATTCGCTCTTTGCGTGGGTACATGACGAGAAGGCACTGGCAAGCCTTGCCTGAAAGGAATTGTAAAGATTCTCCATCGGCGGCCGTAAAGGACCTATCGGGGAGTGAGGTGCTCTTCGTCCGCACATTAGATTGCCACTATGACAAACGTGTCTTCGCTGGGACTGTCGAGTTCCGCCGCATCTTCTTCAGCATCGTCTTCAGTACCGACAGCAAAAGCAGCAACGCCGTCCAGCGGTTCTTCCGCTCAAAGCACCGTGCAATCCTTCACCACGGTGACGCTCGGCCAGTCCGGCGGGAGCGCGCAGGTGTATACCTTGCCGGTCGTCAAACCGCCGGAGCCGCCGGTCTGGGAGAACGCGTCAAGCGATGCCGTCAGCAAGCTGATGGCGGGGAACAACAGCGCCTCCTCGCTGGCGTTGCGATTCAAAGGCCTCGGCGCCGCCTTGCTGGGGCGTTTCGACACCGACGCGAGCAATTTTTCACAATCGGTGATGCAGTTTGCACAGGGCATGGAGCCCGGCAATCTGATGGAAACCACCATGCAGTCGCAATTGCACAAGACGCCGGACAATCAGATCAGCCTGAGCATCCAGACCGTCGGCGGGGCCCAGGTGGAATTGACGCTGGGCAGCACCGACACCGGCCTCGCGGTCGACGTGAAGGTCACCAAGGGCGCGCTCAGCGACGGCGACCGTGCCGCGCTGTCCAAGCTTTCCGGCGCCTTCCAGAAAGCCATCGACGGATTGGCGGCCAATCCGCCACGCATGGATCTGGCGGGCCTGACGCAGTTCGATACCTCGGTACTGGCGTCGGTGGATCTGCATGCCAGCGTGAAGGCTGGCAGCGGCAACCAGGTCGTCGATTTCCACGCCGACAGCAAGACGCGGACGGTCAATTCCAGCGGGCCGCTGGGCGCCATGAAGGTGTCCGTCGATCTGAGCAATCCTGCCATCCTCGGCAACGCCAGGCAGCAGGCGCAGGCGATTGCCGGTTACCTCAAGCAGTTCGACTACGAACAGACGCGCGGCCATGGCGATGCGTCGCTGATGGGGATGTTCAAGGATGCGTTTGCGGAGATGAACAGCAACTATCCGGCAACGCAGCAGCAAGCCGGCATGCCGGGCGTCTTCAAGCTGAATGCGGAAGACCGCAGCCTGCTCACCGGCCTGGCCGATTTCACCGCATCGGTCACGCAGAACACGCAGTTCAGCAATCCCATGCAGTCGAATGAATCGGACAGCTTCGCCTACGATGTCTCGCAACGCAGCAGCGTCACAGGCAACGGGCAACTGAACCGCGCCATCACGCAAAAGCAGCAGTCGCACCTGAGCGCCGGCTATCACGAGTCGCTGATACCGGGCCTGCCGCTGAGGCTGACGACCGACAAGAATTCGCAGAACTACTATTACACCCAGATCGACGACCACGCGAGCAGCGAAGCCAGCATTGCCTACAACCTCGGTACGCTTGCCAAGGCATCGCTGACCCAGTCGGCCAGTCAGTCCAAGCGCGTCCAGAAATATGTGATGGGCAATCTGGAGTCGGATGTGACGACGCCATCGTCATCGACATGGGTGATGAATTATCTTGCGCAATTCAAAGCCGCGCAGTCCGCCGACAATAATCGCACCTCGCAGGACGCCTACAGCTGGGAGCAGACCTTGGCGTCGATTAACAGCATGGCCGTCTTTCAGGCCGATCCGGCGCAGTTGAGCGGGCGGACATCCAAGTCGTCGTAGCAATTCTCATGCGGTTTGTTCGCAGGGAATGTCCTTGCGGCTGATGGCGCGCATTACGTGAAAACGCGCGAAGCGCGCGGCTACCGTGAACTGGAAGAACGTGTGGCCGGCGCTTATGAAAAGAACGTCCTGACCAACGGTAATCTGTTTCGATCTGTCGCCGACGCGCAGTTGCTGCGCGACGTCGTCTCCTTCCACTGGGAAATGATCGCGCCGGCGACAGGGGAGGTGCTGGCAACCGGGCTGGAGTTCCTGCATGTCGATCAACAGGGGAAGATCCTGATCGACTATCAGTTCATTGTTGCCTGAGGTTGCGCATGCCCTTTATCCGAAGCCCATGAAAAAACCGAAGCCGCAGCTTCGGTTTTTCATTTCATCGCGGCGTCCCTGAATCAAGTCGGCGCCGCGAAACGCACGGCCTGGCGCGCCAGCAGATGCCAGTGGCCGCCGGTTTTCTTCCAGACCATCAGGATCTTGAGCGACACGTTGCCCGGCTTGCCGGAATCGTTGGTCGCTGCCGTCAGGGTATGGCGCACGACAGCCACGTCTTGCTGCACGTTCACGGTCTGGTCGGACAATGCGATGCTGACGAAAGTCGATTCGCCGCTGACCAGCTGGCCGATGAATTCGGCCTTGGTCTGTACGACGCCGCTGGAGTGGCCGTAGCTCAGGTGGTCGTCCACCAGTTGTTCCAGCGCAGCGCGGTCGATCGGCGAAGTCATGGCGGCGCGCAGTTTTTCAACCGCGGTCGCAACGGCTTGTTCGTCGGCGGTCGGCGCGGCGGCCGCGCCTTGAGCGATGACCATCGAGCATGCCATGGCGCTGCAGAGATACATCCATTTCCTGAACATCTTGTCTCCTTGGTTTTTGTGGTGGTGCGTCATTCCTGCGGTAATTCTTATTGCGGTCCCAGCTTGGCGATCAAGGCGCCGAGTGCATCCGACTCCGCGGTGTTCAGATCGGTCAGCGGCGGACGTACCGGACCGGCATCGTGGCCGACCAGGCGGGCGCCTGCCTTGACGATGCTGACCGCATAGCCCTGCATGCGGTTGCGGATCTCCAGGTAGGGCATGAAGAACTCGCGCAACAGGCGATGCTGGGTGGCCATGTCGTCGTTGGCGACGGCATGATAGAACGCCATCGCGGTTTTCGGGATGAAGTTGAACACCGCCGAGGAATACACCGGCGTGCCCAATGCCTTGTAGGCGGCGGCATAGACTTCGGCGGTCGGCAGGCCCCCGAGATAGGCGAAGCGGTCGCCCATCTTCATGTAGATCGAAGACATCAGTTCGATATCGCCGATGCCGTCCTTGAAACCGACCAGGTTGGGGCAGCGCTCGGCCAGACGGGCCAGGGTGGCGGGCATCAGGCGGCACTGGCCGCGGTTGTAGACGATGACGCCGAACTTGACGCTCTTGCAGACCGCTTCCACGTGCGCCGCCAGGCCGTCCTGACCGGCTTCGGTCAGGTAGTGGGGCAGCAGCAGGATGCCGTGCGCGCCGGCTTTTTCAGCGGCTTGCGCGCATTCGATGGCGTAGCGGGTCGGGCCGCCGGCGCCGGCGATGATCGGCACCTTGCCGCGGCAGGTTTCCACCGCGGTCTGGATGATGGTCGGGTATTCCTGGCCGGTCAGCGAGAAGAACTCGCCGGTGCCGCCGGCGGCGAACAGCGCGCTGGCGCCGTAGGGAGCCAGCCATTCCAGGCGCTCGATGTAGCCGCGGCGATTGAAGTCGCCGTTGGCGTCGAAGTCGGTCAGGGGAAACGAAAGCAGGCCGGAGCCCATGATGGATTTAAGTTCTTGTGGCGTCATGATGGCGTAGGAGTGGCTGGGGGAGAATGGTCTCGGTTGGATTTTGTCTTATTTGTTATCAGTCATCATACAATGTGATTTCAGCATTTGCCAATGGCGTTATGCGACTTTTTGATGGTGCAGGTAGCGCAAGGAGGGGCGTCGCGGAAGGATTGCTGCGGTGCGTTCAGTGCCATTGCCTACGCTCCGCGGATGATGCTAATTGACTTTAAATAAGTATTGTAAATTTATGTATTTATTGATTATTTTAAATAATTTGAAGTTAATGTGATTTCTCATGTCGGGGCGCCGGCCCATCCTGTTTGCTCATCCTGATTAATGCGTCGCAATGCGATATTATTTTGATGCTGACGCGGACTTTGTTTGACAAGGAATTGCAGCGAGACTGATAATCCTTGCTTGCGTTATAAGACAACGTAACACGTAAAACAGATAGCCCAACGCGGACCAGGCGCGCAAGACCGATCAATATAAGCGGCAGACGCGACCGGCGACGATCCAGGCACGACCCGAGACACCCCAAAACTGGAAGTATTGAACATGGCAGACCAAGCAGCGCATGCAGCAGATTCAGGCAAGGAAGCACAAGAACCGCGGCAATCCAAATTCGGTCGCCTGTTATTGACGGGCGCCGGCGGCGGCCTCGGCAAGGTCTTGCGGCCGCGACTGGCGGCGTTTGCCGACGTGCTGCGTGTGTCCGATCTGGAGGCGGCCTTGACGGGCGAGCCGGCGGCGCATGAAGAAGTGATGCCCTGCAATCTGGCCGACCGCGCGGCGATGGACGCGCTGATCGCCGGCTGCGATGCCATCGTCCATCTGGGCGGCGTATCGGTTGAGCGGCCGTTTGAAGAAATCCTGGAAGCCAATATCAAAGGCGTCTTCCATGTCTACGAAGCGGCGCGCCGCCACGGCGTCAAGCGCGTGGTGTTCGCCAGCTCGAACCATGTGACGGGCTTCTATCGTCAGGACGAGAAAATCGACGTGCGCGACCTGCGCCGTCCCGATGGCTACTACGGCCTGTCGAAGTCGTATGGCGAAGACATGGCGCAGTTCAACTTCGACCGTTACGGCATCGAGACCGTCAGCATCCGCATCGGCTGGTCGTTCCCGGAACCAAAAGACCGCCGCTCGCTGGCCAGTTGGCTCAGCTATGACGACCTGACCGAGTTGCTGCGCTGCTGCCTGTTCACGCCCAATGTCGGTCATACCGTCGTATATGGGATGTCTGATAATCCCTCCACCTGGTGGAGCAATCGCTACGCCGCCCACCTGGGCTTCCAGGCGCGCGACAGCTCCGAGGCGTTCCGGGCCAAAATCGAAGCGCAGCCGATGCCGGCTGCGGATGACCCGGTGCGCGTCTACCAGGGCGGCGTGTTCACGGCGACCGGACCTTTCGATCCGCAATAATGGCATCCATTGCCTCTGAAATTGCACCTGAAAGCGTGCAGACCACGGCGAAACAAGCGCGTGGACGACGATAGGTGAATATGCACATTTTTTGATTGTATGTTATCGTACATCCATGCTATCTTTGCTCCGCTTGAGGTAAAGCAGCAAGCAAGGATGGGTAGCAAGATAGCCAACCTGGTTCGGTATCCGGCAGGAGACAACGCAATGTTGCCGGTCATGAACCAGGAGTAGCGGACGGTAGTAGTGACGGTGAGCGACAGTAACCAATAACAACAACGCACACACCGCAGGCAAGCGACACGGCCTCGGGATCGGCAGCACGGATCCGGTCGGCAAGGTCGCGAGCTCAGGGAAAAATCGAGTTTTTCGTTTCACGGTGGATCGCCTTTGTTGTTCTGTTCCTCGTGTCCTCCACTGTCATTACATCGCCGAACAAAGTAGCCACGTATAAAGGGCATCATCGGCATGGATTTTTCACTTAATTTTGCTCCTCTGGCGCCGTACTGGCCGGTGTTTCTGACCGGCGCCTGGCTGACGCTGAAGATGACCACGGTCGCGATCGTCGTCGGCGTGTCGGTCGGCACGCTGATCGCTTTCCTCAAGCGCGGCAGCAATCGCTATATTTCCAAGGCCTGTTCCGCCTACATCGAGGCGGTCCGCAATACGCCTTTCCTGGTGCAGATCTTCCTGCTGTATTTCGGCCTGGCCAGCCTCGGCATCCACATGCCGACGTTTGCCGCGGCCGTGCTGGCGATGATCATCAATATCGCCGCCTACGCTGCGGAAATCATACGCGCCGGTCTGGAATCGGTACCACGCGGCCAGATCGAAGCGGCGGAATGCCTCGGCCTGTCGCGCTGGCGCATCGCGTGGCACGTCATGCTGCAACCGTCGATCGAGCGCGTCTATCCGGCGCTGACCAGCCAGTTCCTGCTGATGATGCAGGCTTCGGCCATGGCGTCGCAGATCTCGGCGGAAGAACTGACCGCGATCGCCAACACCGTGCAATCGGACACCTTCCGTTCGCTGGAAACCTATATCGTGGTCGCCTTCATGTACCTGGCGCTGTCGATCCTGGTCAAGCTGCTGGCCTGGGGTTTCGGCGAATACCTGTTCAAGCGCCGCCGCGTCATCCGCCGCGCCGCACTGGAGGCCGCCCGCCGCCGCCCGCCTGCAATCCCGCCGTTCCAGGCCAAGGTTGCCGCCGCCAACCCATCCAACAACACCGGGAGCGCATCATGATCGGCAGTTTCTCCTGGGGACATTTCCTTTATCTGGTGCAGTCGATCTGGTGGACGCTGGTGCTGTCCGGCCTGGCCTTCGTCCTCGGCAGCATCGGCGGTTTTGCCGTCATGCTGGCGCGCATTTCTCCGCGCCGTTGGCTCTGGATGCCGACGCTGGTGTACATCGAGTGCATCCAGGGCATACCGCTGCTGATCCTGCTGTTCATCGTCTATTTCGGCTTGTCGGTGTACGGTTTCGCCTTGCCCGCGCTGGTTGCGGCCGGGCTGGCGATGATGGTCTATACCAGCGCCTATCTGGGCGACATCTGGCGCGGTTGCGTCGAAGCGATGCCGCGTCCGCAATGGGAAGCCGCCGAGTGCCTGTCGCTGACGCGCTGGCAGACGCTGCGCCTGGTGATCATTCCGCAGGCTTTCCGCCTGTCGCTGCCGCCGACCGTGGGTTTCCTGGTGCAGGTCATCAAGATGACTTCGCTGGCGTCGGTGATCGGCTTTATCGAACTGACCCGCGCCGGTCAGATCATCAACAACTCGATTTTTCAGCCTTTCCTGATTTTCAGTCTGGTAGGGGTGTTCTATTTTTTACTGTGCTACCCGCTCTCGCGCTGGAGTGAATCGATGGAGAACAAGCTCAATGTCAGCAACCGTTAATACGCCCGTGACCAATCCTATCGTCAGGCTCGACCAGATCTACAAGAGCTTCGGCTCGAACCAGGTATTGAAGGGCGTCTCCTTCGAGGTGCAAAAGGGCGAGATGATCGCCATCATCGGCGCCAGCGGCTCCGGCAAGAGCACCGCGCTGCGCTGCATCGACCGCCTGGAAAAGGTCGACTCGGGCACCATCGAAGTCTGCGGCATGCGCGTCGACGATCCGCACATCGACCTGCACAAGCTGCGCCAGGAAGTCGGCATCGTGTTCCAGAGCTACAACCTGTTCCCGCACCTGACCGTGCAGGAAAACATCATGCTGGCGCTGCGCCACGTCAAGCAGCAGCCGAAAGCGCAGGCCTTGACCGTATCGATGGCCGCGCTGGAACAGGTCGGCCTGGGCAACAAGGCCGACGCCTACCCCGAGCAACTGTCGGGCGGCCAGCAACAGCGCGTGGCGATCGCCCGTTCGCTGGCGATGGCGCCCAAGGTCATGCTGTTCGACGAAGTTACCTCGGCGCTCGACCCGCAGTTGACCGGCGAAGTGTTGCGCGTGATGGAAGACTTGGCGGCCGGCGGCATGACCATGCTGCTGGTGACCCACGAAATGGCCTTCGCCAAGCGCGTGGCCGATCGCATTATTTACATGCACCAGGGCACCGTATGGGAAGTCGGCCCGGGTGAAATGCTGGACAGCCCCAAGACGCCGGAATTGCAAGCCTTCCTCAACAACGGCCTGTAATCCGGCATCCTTATTTTTTTCATTGCAACACAATCAAACCAAGGAGACCTGCATGAAACTGAACCCACTCTTCGCCCGCACCTTTGCTCGTACCTGCGTTGCCGCATTGCTGACCGCCGGTCTGGCGCACGTCGCCATGGCCGACCAGCTCGACGACATCAAGAAGGCCGGCAAGGTCCGCGTGGCGATCGCCATGGGTACGCCGCTGTTCAGCTTCGCCGACGCCAACCTGCAACCGGCCGGTTCCGACGTCGAAACCGCCGAGCAATTCGCCAAGGACCTGGGCGTGAAGCTGGAAATCGTGCCGGTCACCAACGCCGCGCGCATCCCGACACTGCAAGCCAACCGCGCCGACGTCGTCATCGCCGACTTGTCGATCACGCCCGAGCGCGCCAAGGTGGTCGATTTCTCGGTCCCGTACGCCGTCATCACCATCATCGTCGGTGGTCCCAAGAGCATCCAGATCAAGGACTACAACGACCTCAACGGCAAGCGCATCGGTCTGACCCGCGCCACCGTCAACGACACCCTGACGACGGCGCAAGCCAAGGGCGCCGAAATCGTGCGCTATGAAGACGACGCCACGCTGATCACCTCGATGGTGACCGGTCAGGTCGAAATCTTCTCCAGCACGCCGTCCAACCTCGCTGAAATGATCAAGCGCGCACCGGGCAAGAACCTGGAATTGAAATTTGCCCAGAAGGACTTCGACCTGGGCATCGCCTTCAACCAGAACCAGCCGCGCCTGAAGGAATGGATCAACAACTGGGTCGTGTCGAATCACCGCAACGGCAAGCTGGACGCGATCTACGTCAAATTCCACGGCCGTCACCTGCCGGCAGCCGTTACCAAGCAATGATGCTGATAACTGCGTCGGACAACTGCGTTGCATAACCAACAAAAACAGTTCTTGCATCGTTCCCGCATTGGCGAGGACGAACTGAAAGCCGCTCCTCGGAGCGGCTTTTTTATTGCCCGGACAGGGACATCAGGCCTGCGGCTTCGTCCGGACGGCGCTTTCCAGTGCTACCTGGCGGTGATGTCGCGGGCGATCTTGGCGGTGCCTACGATATTGCCGTCCTTGTCGCGCACAGGCGAGATGCTGACGGAAAGATTGACCGGCTTGCCGTTCTTGTGGATGCGCACGGTTTCAAAATGGGCGACGCGCTCGCCGGCGAGGATGTTTTCGACAATGTAATACTCCTCGTCCAAGCGTTCGATCGGGAACAGGCGCAGCATCGGCTGGCCGATCATTTCTCTTTCGGTATAGCCGAAAATAACCTCGGCGCCCGGGTTCCAGCTGGTGATGATGCCGGTCAGCGTATTGCTGATGATGGCGTCGCCGGAAGAGTTGACGATCGCTTCGTAACGGTCGTCCGGGACGGTCGGAGTGAGCAATTGCAGCGGTTTGAGGCGCTGCTTCGGCGGTCGCCGGTGCTGCATGCCGCCGAAGGTGCGGGCAGCGGATACGGGCTCACATAAGTTGGATTTCATGGCTTGTCATCCTTTGCATGCAGTCGGTTGCGAGCAGTTGCGGCGGCGTCGGTCGGCGCCATGTGAAAATGATACGCGGCGATGCGATGCGTTTGTATCGGGGATTTCCTGAAGAAATCGATGGAACGGGAAGGGGCCGGGATCGGCTCCGATACCCGAGCCGGCAAAATAACTTACTATCTGGAATGCAACATATCTTCGGATCGCAACGAAACAGCCACGGAACAACAACGGAGAATCCATGCTCACGCTTCCCGAATACGGCGACGTCGTCGCCGCGGCCCAACGCATCGACGGGCACGCCAACAAGACGCCGGTGCTGACTTCGCGCACCGCCGACGACGAGATCGGCGCGGAAATTTTCTTCAAATGCGAAAACTACCAGCGCATGGGCGCCTTCAAGTTCCGCGGCGCCATGAACGCGCTGGCGCGCTTCACGCCCCGGCAACGCGCCGACGGCGTCGTCACTTTTTCATCGGGCAACCATGCCCAGGCCATCGCGCTGGCCGCCAGGGTACTTGGTATACCCGCCACCATTGTCATGCCGGAAGACGCGCCGGAAGCCAAGGTCGCCGCCACCAAGGGTTATGGCGGCAAAGTGGTGCGCTTTGACCGCTATACCGAAAACCGCGAAGAGATTTGCGCCGGCCTGGCGGAAAAGCACGGCCTCACCATCATCCCGCCCTACGATCACCCAGACGTGATCAGCGGGCAGGGCACCGCCGTCAAGGAATTGCTGGAAGAAACCGGCCCGCTCGACGCCTTGTTCGTCTGCCTCGGCGGCGGCGGCCTGTTGTCCGGCTCGCTGCTGTCGGCCAAGGCGCTGGCGCCGGACTGCAAGACCTACGGCGTGGAACCGGAAGCCGGCGACGACGCCCGGCAATCGCTGCGCGCGGGCAAGATCGTCCACATCGACACGCCGCGCACCATAGCCGACGGCGCCCAGACCCAGCATCTCGGGCAGTACACCTTCGAGATCATCAGGCGCGACGTCGAAGACATCCTCACCGCCAGCGACGAGGAACTGATCGCCTGCATGCGCTTCTATGCCGAACGCATGAAGATGATCGTCGAGCCGACCGGCTGCCTGAGCTACGCCGCCGTGCGCAAGATGAAGGATCAGCTCAAGGGCAAGCGCGTCGGCGTCGTCGTCAGCGGCGGCAATGTCGACCTGGCTAAACTGGCCGGCTATTTTGCCAACGCATGAAGTCGCCCTGCAAGAACGCAACGTACCAATGAAACATAAGGAAACGCATCAATGACAAGTTCGACCACAACCGCTACCCAGGCCTTGCGCACGTTCTATCCGCCCATCAATCCGCATGACAGCGGCATGCTCGACGTCGGCGACGGTCATCAGGTGTATTGGGAAGTCTGCGGCAATCCCAAGGGCAAGCCGGTGGTGTTTTTGCACGGCGGTCCCGGCGGCGGTTGCGGTCCGTCGCACCGGCAGCTGTTCAATCCGGAGAAATACCGCATCGTCCTGTTCGACCAGCGCGGCTGCGGCCGTTCGCTGCCGCACGCCAACCTGGACGCCAACACCACCTGGGACCTGGTGGCCGACATCGAGCGCCTGCGCGTCATGCTCGGCATCGACAAATGGCAGGTCTTCGGCGGATCATGGGGCAGCACGCTGGCCATCGCCTACGCCGAAACTCATCCCGAACGCGTCACCGAAATCATCTTGCGCGGCATCTTCCTGCTGCGCCAGCGCGAGCTCGACTGGTACTACCAGGAGGGGGCGTCATGGCTGAGCCCGGACCGCTGGGAGGAATTCCTGGCGCCGATTCCCGCAGCCGAACGCGGCGACCTCGTCGCCGCCTACCACAAGCGCCTGACCGGGACGGACGAGGCTGCCAAACTCGAAGCCGCGCGCGCCTGGAGCCGCTGGGAAGCCGGCACCATCACCTTGCTGCCGGACCACGGCATGATCGACAAATTCAGCGATGCGCACTTCGCCCTGGCCTTCGCGCGCATCGAGAACCATTATTTCGTGCACAAGGGTTTCATGGAAGAAGGGCAGTTGCTGGCCAACGTCGGACGCCTGAAAGATATCCCCGGCGTCATCGTGCAAGGTCGATACGACCTCGCCACCCCGGCGAAATCGGCCTGGGAGCTGCACAAAGCCTGGCCGGCCGCGCAATTCCATCTGGTCGAGGCGGCCGGCCATGCCTACAACGAGCCGGGCATCCTCGATAAACTGATCGGTGCGACCGACGCCTTTGCCGACCGATAAAGGAAGCTGCATGAACATCTTCGTCACCGGCGCCAGCGGTTACATCGGCGGCTCGATTGCCCTGCATCTGATGAAATCGGGCCATCGCATCCGCGGCCTGGTGCGAGACGCCGCCAAAGCCGAACGGCTGCGCGCACTCGGCATAGCGCCCGTCCTCGGCGATCTCGACGACAAGGAGCTGCTGATGCGCGAGGCGCGCAACGCCGACGCCGTCATCAACTGCGCCAGCAGCGATCATCGTCCCGCGATCGAGGCGTTGCTGGAAGGCCTGGCCGGAAGCGGCAAGCCCTTGTTGCATACCAGCGGTTCAAGCACCGTCGGCGATGCCGTCGCCGGCGCAGTACTGAGCGACAAGATCTTCGACGAAGACACGCCCATGATCGTCGCCGAAGGCAAGCAAGCGCGCTACGAACTCGACCGCCGCATCATCGACGCCGCCGGCGCCATGGGCATCCGCACCGTCATCATCTGCAACACCCTGATTTACGGCACCGGCGCAGGCCTGCATCCGGACAGCGTGCAAATCCCCGCGCTGGTCGACCATGCACGCGCCTGCGGCATCGTCAGGATCGTCGGCCCCGGTCTCAATCGCTGGGCGACGGTGCACATCGACGACGTCTGCGCGCTGTATCAGCTGGCATTGGAAAAGGCGCCAGGCGGTTCCTTCTATTTTGCCGAGAACGGCGAAGCATCGCTCGCTGATATCGCAGCAGCGATCGGCAAGCGCCTGGGCATATCAACGATAGAAGGGTTGACCGAAGAACAGGCGATCGCAGTCTGGGGACTGGGCCGCGCGCGTTATTCGCTGGGCTCCAACAGCCGCATCCGCGCAGTCCGGGCCAGAAAGGAACTGGGCTGGCAGCCGGGGCATGCTTCGGCGATTGCGTGGATTGAGCGGGAGATGGTGGTTTAAGAGCTTGTTGCTGTGTGGTTGCGGCATTATGCGGATGACGCGGATCAAACCAGAACGGGATTGACGGTAATATCCGTAGTTGCCTGCATGATAAAAATGAAAAAACAATCGTCCTGATGCATCCATCCCGAAAGGTAGCGCACGTCAAGGTCGGCTTCAGTTGGCCGGCCTTTCTGCTTGGTCCCAGAACGGTCATATAAAATGCAAAATCCAATCTCCAAACGCTACCATCACCCATGCTTTACCAGATCAAAGAAGAAGTACCACGGATACAGGACTATATCGACATCAGACTGGGCGCAGGTCTTAGTAGAAAATCCACCGAGGCGGCCACGATTGGATTGAAAAACGGGCTGTTCAGTGTTGTCGTCTATGCCGACGAAACCCCTGTGGGTATTGGAAGAATCATCGGCGATGGTGGCTGTTTCTTTGAGATCGTTGACATAGCAGTTCTGCCGGAGCATCAAAAGAAGGGACTGGGCCAACTGATCATGGAGCGCCTCATGCAGTTTATCCATGAAAATGCGTTGCCAACCGCTTACGTTAGCCTGATGGCAGATCACGGCACGCCAGATTTCTACAAGAAATATGGTTTTGAAATCTCTCTGCCGCCCCAAAAAGCGGGCATGTTTCTACGCATTGTTTAATATCTTGTCGGCAAGAATGCCGCAACCGGCCAGGGGCGAGCATGGTCGCGCAGGTTAATTTTCACTCGTTGCTTAACAAAGGATCGTCGTTCAGTACTCACCGGAAGCTCTGAATCAATGAAAAAGTCGTGCATGATGGTGCTCGCCCTGGTGGGCGCGACATTGATGTTGTCTCCCATTCCGTCTTCGTCGGCGGCACTTCCTGCCGAGCGCAACCATGATGAGCAATCTTTTCCGGAAAAAGATTGGGGCCGTGCCAGTCCGGAGTCACTGGGCTTTTCTCAGCCAGGAATAGATCGTGCACTCGCTTACGCCAAGGAGGAAGGTTCCACAGCAGGACTGGTCATTGTGCATGGCTTGGTGATCGCCGAATGGGGCGATATAGCGCGCAAGTCCAATCTTCACTCGGCGCGCAAAAGCTTCATGAGCGCTTTGGTTGGCATAGCAGTGTCGCGAGGACAACTCAGTCTGGATGCAACGTTACAAGAACTCGGAATCGATGATGAGGCGCCATCGTTGACTTCAACAGAAAAACAAGCAACGGTGCGCATGCTCTTGCAGGCACGATCCGGGATCTATCATCCCACCGTCTACGAAACAACTGGGATGAAAGCTTCCAGGCCACTGCGATACAGCCATGATCCCGGTACCTTTTGGTACTACAACAATTGGGACTTCAACACCATCGGGGCAATCTATGAGAAGGCGACTGGCGAGCATATCTTTGATGCGATCAAGAGCCTGCTTGCCGATCCACTCAATATGCAAGACTACCTGCCATCCGATGGTCGATATGTTAGCGGAGGCTTTACCACGCGTTACCCGGCATATCCATTTAATATGAGCGCCCGTGATCTGGCCCGCTTTGCATTGCTTTACCTGCACCGTGGGCGCTGGAGAGACCAGCAAATCGTGCCGGCGAACTGGGTGGATGAATCGACTCGTCCTTATTCCGACACATCAACCGGAGGGTATGGTTACATGTGGTGGACAAGCATGCCTGCACACGGCCAGAGAACAAAAAAGATGGCATTGCTGCGGCCGACCTTCTGGGCCGACGGGCATCTAGGTCAATATGCGGTGGTGGTTCCGTCGCTTGACCTCGTGGTGGTCAATTTGGTTGACGCGCGATTGACATCCAAGCACATGGGGCAATCGCAAATGGAAGAGCTGATGTGGCTGGTTGAGCATGCAGCGGGTGTCCCCGATATCGGTTCGGAGCCAGGTCGCATCGATTTGTCGGTAACGCCAATTCAGCAGAACTAGATGACAGAATAGCCGTTTTGCTTGGGCCGGCATGAGTCGAGTCTCAAGTAGCGCAAGTATCCGTTCTTGAAATCAAGGCCAACGTGCCGATGTGTGAGAGCCACGTTTGGGAAGTGTAGAAGCTGTGGAATGGCAGATGGGTTTTCCGCCGCGAATACGGATGGCGAGGTGGCCCTGTCAGTTTCCAGGGATGCTCGCCATCGGCCACATGCTGACGTTTCTCAATCCCACAGGATTCAGGAGACGTATTCACAGATGCATGCATCTCATCACCGCCCGCATATCGGGCAATTCTCCAGGCCTCGACGGGATCCAGGCGCCTCGAGAGACAGTTTCGCGATGTCCGCTATCGCCCTTGCCGGTCAGGAAGGGCAAATTTTACTGAAGCGGGTTTTTCTCATTTTGAAAGCATCAAGGAAACAGTCCCGCTTGGCGATAGCCCTCGATGATCTGGTCGTAGACGGCAATATCTCCCTGACCGCGTGCAATCAGCTGAGCACCTTCGATCGCGGCAAAAATGGCAAGCGCACGGTTTTTCGTTTGTTTGAGTTCCCTGGCGTCATTGCTGCCGCCTGCAAGCAATTCGCTCAACCAATCCACATTCACTTGATTAAAGCGATGAATCTCCGCGCGCACTTCTCCCGGTAGATCGTCGTGCTCGGCTGACATGATTCCGCACAGGCACATCCGGTTATCGTCCAGCAACGCCGATCGGAAGATGGCGGTGTACTGCTGCATCGCTGCTCGCGCACTCCTGCTGCTTGCCTTGATCGCGGCGAGGCACTCGCTTCCATCCTCCGAATAGCGTCGTGCAAGGGCGGCCCCCAGATCTCCTTTCGTCGGGAAATGGTAATGCACGCTCGCGCTCTTTATGCCCACTTCTGCGGCCAAATCCCTGAAGCTCAAAGCGTTGTAGCCTCGCGCCTGCACCGTCTTGCGGGCGGCATTCATTATGTTTTCCCTGGTATCGGCAGCGCTCATGAAAATCTCTCTATCGATAGATAGTTGTTGACAGGGAGATTATATCCGATTATCGTCTATCTATCGATAGGTAAGTAAATCGATGCCCAATCAATGAACAGGAGTTTTAAATTGAAGATTTATGATCGCCCAGGTTTTCCCAATCCGGCCAGGATTCGCATTGTCCTTGCGCAAAAAGGGCTGGATTCCCGCATCACCTTTGAATCCGTGGATCTGATTGGCGCCCAGCACAAAGGGGATGCCTTTCTTGCCAAGAATCCTTCAGGAGTATTGCCGTTGCTGGAGTTGGACGATGGCACCCTAATCGCGGAGAGCACCGCCATCACCGAATATCTCGATAACCTCGATGGAAATCCCGTTCTGACCGGCAAGACGCCCAAGGAGAAAGGGCTGATTCACATGATGCAGCGCCGTGCCGAAAGCGAATTGCTGGACGCCGTGGGAATCTATTTCCATCATGCTACGCCGGGCTTGGGTTCGGAATTGCAGAAACACAAGAGTCCGGAATGGGAGCATCGAAAGGAATGGGGAGAGCGCGAAGGCGATAAAGCGATAAAAGGCATGCGCTATTTTGACGGCGTATTGCGTGACCGAGCGTTTGTTGCCGGCGATACTTTCTCAATGGCCGACATCACGGTTTTCGCCGGATTGGCATTCGCGGACGCAGCGGGCATCCCTATCGCCGAGGAGCTGGTTGCATTGAAGGCTTGGCGGGCCAAGGTTTCCGAACTTCCCGCGGTCAAAAACCGTAGCGGTCAGCATTTCGAAGCGGAGGATCTCCGTCGCCTGGGATTCTGAGCGCCGGCGCGAACAAGCAACTTGGCCGAAGCGGCATGCCCAAGGCATGTTCGCCATCGGCCAGAAACGGACCGTCATTCCTGCATCTCTTTCGCGATTGCGCTGCCGGTCTCTTTCGATCGGACAGGGAGATTATTTACGCATTTTTTACGCAAATCACATTAAATAGAACCCGGTTTTTATGCTGAAGATTCTAAATTGAGGTCTCCATCACTACAGGCTTGTTGATGCAAGCCGCGACTCTATGAGACCAATCGCCATTCTTCAACACGAATCAACGCAAGGGCCGGGTGTACTGCGCGATCATTTAGATGAAAACGGCATTCCGTACCGACTCATTTCTCCTGCTTCGGATGGAAAAGCGCCCGTCGATGCAAGCAAGTTTGGCGGCATTGTCGTGTTGGGAAGCGATCACTGCGTTAATGAGACCTTGCCGTGGATCGAGGACGAGCGGACATTGCTGCAAGATGCCATAAGGCGTGACGTTCCGGTTCTCGGGCATTGTTTTGGCGCGCAGATGCTTGCGCGCGCCATGGGAGCGAAGGTCAGCCGCAATATCTGTCCGAATATCGGCTGGAGCCAAATATGGATCACCCCGCACGCGCAACGGCTTATGGGGCTGCCCAGGCAAGCGACGATCTTCAACTGGCATTACGATACTTTTGAAATTCCCGTTGGCGCCATCCGCACGATGTACGGCAGTCATTGCCTGAACAAGGGTTTCAGCCGTGGTCGCCATTGGGCATTTCAAGGTCATCTGGAAGTGACCGAAGAAAGCATCAGGAATTGGTGTGCAGCCGGGCGGGCCGAACTCCTTCGCGCGCATGGACCTGCCGTGCAAGGCGAGACGCAAATTCTGAAAGAATTGCATGAACGCATTGAGGCATTGCACGTGATAGCGGATCAAACTTATCGAGCCTGGACCTGCCAGTTGGACAGGCCAGCCTTTGTTGCACTGGGCTCCGCCTCTTCATACGCCCGAACAACAATCATCCGGAGCGCCGGTTTGCACTGATGAAATGCTCCGCGTGAACAAAACGGGTGTGGATCGGCGTCATCCACAAGGAAAGCGTCCGCACGCACGACAATTTCATCGCTGCATGCGCGCAGGCGGGGTTCGCGCCGAGCATCACGCTGGAGGTCAGCGAGCCCTTGGCCGCGCTGGGCTTGGTGGCGGCAGGGTTGGGCGTGACGATGGTGCAGAAAAGCCTGCATCAGCAAGGGCCCGAGGGCGTGGTGCTACACGATATTCCTTGGCTCAACTATCGCGCTTCGCTGTGGGTGGCATGGCATAAGGTGGCCTTGCGCCCGCTGGTGACGCATTTCCGTGAGCTGCTTCAGCGCTCCCGGATGATCGTCCCGCTTGCCAGGGCCGCCAAAACAAAATCTGCCGCTCTTGTTTGACGCTCTGGCGCGGATGCCCGGGATGCGACATCAACCGATCATCAGATCGCATCCTGACGTACTCGCTGCTGCAGCAGTGCTCCGCTTTCGCGCCGTTCGCTATAGCGATCCGTCAAGAATGCCGTGGCGTCGCGCGTCAGGAGGGTGAACTTGTACAACTCTTCCATCACATCCACCACGCGGTCATAGTACGGAGACGGCTTCATGCGTCCGGCCTCGTCGAATTCCTGAAAGGCCTTGGCAACGGAAGACTGATTGGGAATGGTGAGCATGCGCATCCACCGTCCCAGGATGCGCATCTGATTGACGGCATTGAACGATTGCGACCCGCCGGATACTTCCATCACCGCCAGCGTCTTTCCCTGGGTCGGGCGCAAGGCGCCGGCGGCCAGCGGAATCCAGTCGATCTGCGCCTTCATGATGCCCGTCATGGCGCCATGGCGTTCGGGGGAACACCAGACCATGCCTTCCGACCAGTGGGCGAGTTCGCGCAATTCGGCTACTTTGGGATGCGTTTCCGGTTCGGCATCGGGCAGCGGCAGGCCGCGAGGATCGAAGATCCTCGTTTCCGCGCCCATTGCCTGCAAGAGTCGCGCGGCTTCTTCCGTCAACAGGCGGCTGTAAGAGCGTTCGCGCAATGATCCGTACAACAGCAAAAAACGCGGTGCATGCGTGACCCGGTCGGCGTTCGCAAAGTCGGTCGCGGCAGGCCGATGAAACAAGCCCGGGGCGATATTGGGCAGGTCAGGAAGCGTCGGCGACACGTCGGCCCTCCGCGTCAATCACGACTTCCCCGTCTTCTTTTGTGAACGGGCCTCTTTGCGGATTCGGCAGGATATCCAGCACCAGTTCCGACGGCCGGCACAAGCGGGTTCCTTTTGGCGTCACGACGAACGGACGATTGATCAGAACCGGATGCGCAAGCATGGCGTCCAGCAACAGGTCGTCGCTCAGTTGCGGATTATCGAGGCCAAGTTCCGCGTAAGGCGTTCCCTTCTGGCGGAGTGCATCACGCACCGTCAGGCCGGCGTCGCGGATGAGTTTGATCAAGCTCTCCAGTGAGGGAGGATGCCGGAGGTATTCGATGATTTCCGGCTCGTCGCCGGAGTTGCGGATCATCGCCAGCGTGTTGCGGGACGTGCCGCATGCAGGGTTGTGATAAATCTGAATAGGCATGATGGCTCCTCATGGTTGCAAAGCGGCTTTTGCCGCTGCGAAATCAAATATAAATGGATGCGGCGAAGCACGGCCCGTCATTGGCCGGCCTCATACCAGCCTCGCGTGCGATTGACGACGCCGACGATGAGCAACATCAACGGCACTTCGATCAGCACGCCGACGACCGTTGCCAGCGCGGCGCCCGATTCGAAGCCGAACAGGCTGATGGCGGCAGCGACGGCCAGTTCGAAAAAATTGGATGCACCGATCAAGGCCGAAGGACAGGCCACCGAGTGCTTTTCTCCGACGGCGCGATTGAGCCAATAAGCCAGGGCCGAATTGAACAACACCTGAATCAGAATGGGCACCGCCAGCAAGCCGATAATCAGTGGTTGCCTGAGGATCGCGCCTCCTTGAAATGCAAACAGCAGCACCAGCATCAACAGCAAGGCCGCCATCGACCACGGCTGAATGCGCGCCATCAATCCGTCGAAGACGCGTTGCCCGCGCCGCAACACGGCAGTGCGCCAGACCTGGGCAATGATGACCGGCGCGACGATGTAGAGCAGGACCGAAGTGATCAGCGTCGCCCAGGGAACCGTGATGCTCGATACGCCAAGCAATAAAGCGACCAGCGGTGCGAAGGCAAACACCATGATCAGATCGTTCATGGCCACCTGCGACAGGGTGAAATAAGGGTCGCCGCCGGTCAGGCGACTCCACACGAACACCATGGCGGTACATGGCGCTGCGGCAAGCAGGATGAGTCCGGCAACATAGGAGTCGAGTTGTGCCGCCGGCAAATAAGGCGCGAACCAGTGCCGGATGAACAACCAGCCGAGAAAAGCCATCGAAAACGGCTTCACGGCCCAGTTGATAAAGAGCGTGACGCCAATGCCGCGCATGTGTCCTCTTATCCGTTTCCAGGCGGCGAAGTCGACCTTCAGCAACATGGGAATGATCATCACCCAGATCAGCAGGCCAACCGGCAAGTTGACCCTGGCGACTTCAAGACCGCTGATCGTCTCCACGACGGCCGGGAAGGCTTGTCCCAGCAATACGCCGGTGACGATGCAAAGCCCCACCCACAGCGTTAAATAGCGCTCGAACGTGCCGAGCGACGCAGGCATTTCGCGCACGGCGCCGCTCTCGACGGGAATTGACATGGATTCGCTCCTCAGGTCATCGGTCAGCAGCAGGCTGTGCCGCCGCAGCAGTTTTCGGTAAGAAAGGCGATGAGGCCGTTCATCGTGTCGAAGTTGGCGGAGTAGATCACGAATCGGCCGTCCTGCCGCGACGTCACCAGCCCGGCATGCGACAACTCCTTCATGTGAAAGGACAGCGCGGAAGGTGTCGCCGAGATCCGTTCGGCGATCTTGCTGGCGGCCATGCCTTCGGGACCGGCCTGCACCAGCAGGCGAAATACGGCGAGCCGCGATTCTTGCGCCAGGGCGGCAAGCGCCGAGATGGTTTCCTTGGTTTCCATGGTCATGTGCCTCATTAATCCAATATTTCAATAATAATTGAAATATTGGATTAATGCGAGACGCAAGTCAACGATCAGCGCTCGGCCTTACTCAGGGGCAGCCGTCAGGAATTTCAACACGCCATGAGAAACGGCATTGCCCGGCGACAGGCGCGATAGAGGTCACTCGCCGCGAATATAGTGATCGCACATCTCGATTAACCCGGACAAACTCGCGGCGTCTTCCCGGGCCAGCAAGATCAGTCTGGCTTCAGCGATCTGCGCGCGGCTTGGAATGATCTCCGTCACGCTGTTGCACATCCAGGCCACCATCACTTGCCTGATCTGCAGTGGCGCCAGCGTCGCCACATCCTTGCGGCTCGGCACATTGACGTTGAATCCATGTTTTTTCTGTTTTTTTCTGAATTGGTGTGCAGCTTGCAGATTGGTTTCCGGAATGCCGAAGTATTCGTAATTATCCATAACAACTTTCTCTGGTGATCTCTCCATTCCGCGCGCAGGCGCAGGATCGGCAAGGCAAGGCGTAATCATGAAGCCACAAAAAACCAGATAGAGTGCCGGTGTCTCCTCCAGGTCTATCGAAGAAATGGATCCAGCCCGCCGGCCTTCCGGTCAGCGGTTTTTTTGTGTGGATCGCCAGGGCATCTGCCGGCATCAGGAAGACGCATAAAAGAGAAGCATAAAAGAGTTTTTCATTGCAATGAATCCTCAGGATAACGCGAAAGCGCCGGTCATGCTTTTTCTCCGTGGCAATGCCGCCGGTGATGGACGCCATTGCCGGCGGCAAAAATCCCGCATCCCATGCTCACCCGCGACCGGAAACAGGAATCAGGCTTGCGACGGTTCTTTTGATGGATGAGAATCGACTGAACGTGGTCGGCAGGTTCTCGCCGTCCTGCGTGGAAACAGAACGATTCGTCTTGAAAAAAGACATCCCCCTGGTCAGTTTTTCCGCCTGAAAACTCAATTCTTCGGCGGTCGCCGCGAGTTGTTCCGAGTTCGCCGCGTTGTGCTGCGTGGCCTCGCTTAACTGGCTGATGACGGAGTTGATTTGTTCGACGCCGCTCGACTGTTCTTCCGAGGAACGCGATATCTGCTGCACCAGCGTCGCCGTGCGCTGAATCGCCGGGACGGCCTCTTCGATCAACTGGCTGGCGTCTTCCGCCAGTTTGACGCTGTTGTCGACCAGCTCGGTGACTTCGTGCGCGGCGACCTGGCTGTGTTCCGCGAGCTTGCGTATTTCCGAGGCAACGACGGAAAATCCTCTGCCATGCTCCCCGGCCCGGGCGGCTTCGATGGCCGCGTTCAATGCCAGCAAATTGGTTTGATAGGCAATGTCGTCGATGATGGCGATACGGTTTGCAATCGAATTCATTGCCGTCAGCGTCGAACACACCTTGCGATTGCCTTCCGCGGCGCTTTCGGCGGCAACGAGCGCGACGCCGTCGGTCATTTTTGCATTTTTTGCATTGGAAGCGATGGCAATGCTGATCTGATCGAGAGAGGAGCTCGTCTCCTCTATGCCGACGGCTTGTTCGCTGGCGGCCTGGGACAGCGATTGCGCCGCTGCGCTGACCTGACCTGAGGAACTGGCCAACGCTTCTGCATGGGAAATGATCTCATCGATCACGTGAGACAATTTCTCCGTCATTTTTTTCACGTCGGCCAGCAAGCTGACTTCACCGGCTTTTCTCTGGCGGATGTCGACGGCCAGGTTGCCTTCCGCGACCTGACGCACGATCTCTGCTGCGTAAGTCGGTTCTCCGCCCAATTGCGATACCAGTCCGCGGGCGATCAACGCAGAACACAATACGCCGAACAGCACGCTTGCCACGATGGAAACAAGGTTGGTGTTCAAGATGTGCGCACTCGTTGCGACGGCTTTTTCGTATTCTTCTCCGGCGATCTTTGCCTGGATGTCGGTCAACTGGCTGAGTACATCGTGGGGCGCTCTCAGCTGTTCATCGGCGACGACCATCTCCTTGCCCGCATCCCACAAATCGCCGGCCTTGATCAGGGCGGCAATATGGGCGCGACTCTCCGAATAGGTCTGCCACGATTTGGCGAAGCTGTCGACCAGGCGACGCTCGTCGGTGCTCAGATGGTTCTCCCGATATGCTCGCCATTGTTCTTCGAACTTCTTTTCAGAGACCTCCATCTCGTTGAGGTGCCTGGCCGCATCGGGAGGGGAGTTGGCATTCACGGCGTCGTTCAGGCTATTGCGGATGCGATAGCTGAAGTCCATGGCACGCGATAACTGGACCAGACAAATCGTGCGATCTTCATATACCGATTTGAGCCGTTCGTTGCTATAGCGCATTCCAGACATGCCCTGGACCCCGACAAATACGAGCGCCACGGACATGAGTGCAATCAGAATGCCCAGACGCGCGCCTACCGTCATTTTGCGAAGCATTTTCTCTCTCATTGTTAAAGATGCTGGTATCTTTAATGGGTTTTGTCGGGAGCATTTGATCTCTCCGGCATCAGGCATTGGCGTCGGAAAGAATATTTCAAGGGAGCAATGACAGCGCTCTTTGATGACCAAAGGTTACGCCGGGACTATGACCGGCGTATTAAAGAAGTTTCACTGCAGCTGGCCAGGAGCGGGCGATGAAAATACGGAATGGAAGCATGGAAGGGCCTCAAGCGTGCCAAGTCGATGCAGAGGCGCCGTGCCCCCTTGTGACGAACCGTTCGGTTGAAACGAAAACAGCCCTCTCAGCGAGGGCTGTTTGGGGTTGCGGGCGCAGGTTTATTTTGCTTCAACGTACTTCTTGAAGTTATTCAGGATGCTTTGCCATCCTTGCTGCTGTTGCTCGACCGGATATTGCGTCTCGGCGTCGAAGCTCACGCTGATCTTGACGCCGTCCGACGTATCGGTGAATTCAACCTGCGCGGTGCGATCGCCGAAAGCGTATTCGATCAGCTGGTTCTCCACGATTTTGGTATAGGTCCCCGCGAAATCGAATCCCATGCTGCCGTCCTTGGCTTCCATCCGCGAGGAGAAGGCGCCGCCGACGCGCAAATCCACCGCGGCGGCGGTCGTGTGCCAGTCATCGGACGGGGTATTCCATTGTTTGATGTCTGCCGGCGTCGTATAGGCGTGCCAGACTTTTCCTGCAGGGGCGGAGACGGTGGTTTCCACAGTGATTTTCATGAAGGCTTTCCTTTCGTCTTTGATGAGGAGAAGAAGGGGCAGAGGGGCAGTCAGCGCAATGCCGATGCGAAGTCGTCGAGTTGGGTGATGACGGTGTCCCAGCCCTCGAAGAAGCCCATCTGCTCATGTCGCTTACGGGTGGCCTCGTCCGGGTGCATGACGGTGGCGATATAACGGCTTCCCGCGCCTTCGTCGGTCATCGTGACGATGGCCGTGAAGCCCAGCCACGGCGTGGCGGGGCGCCAGCCGCCGGTGAGCATCGAGGTGAACACCAGGCGCGACTGCGGCACGACCTCGAGAAAGCAGCCGGGATTGTCGCTGACGCCGCCGTCCGGGCCTTGCATGAAAGTGTGGAAAGCGCCGCCTGCACGCAAGTCGAAGGCGCGCACCTCGGTGGTCCAGGGTTTCGGGCACCACCATTGTTTAAGCAGTTCGGGTTCGGACCAGGCGCGCCAGAGGGCGGACCGTGGCGCGCGCAGCCCGCGGGAAATGACGAGGTCGTCGGGCTTGGCGTTGTCTGTTGCTTTGTTTGCTGCTTTATTTACGTCGTTTGCTGTCATGAATTTGCTCCTCCTGATGAAGACGTTCGACGAAGTCGACCATGCGGTCCGATCTCGATTCCCATACGGCGCGTTGCTCGGCTATCCACTGCTCGGCCTGCGACAGCCGCGCCGGCACCAGCTCGCAGGTGCGCGTGCGTCCGAGCTTGCTGGTGCGGATGAGACCGCTGCGCTCAAGTATCGTCAGGTGCTTCAGGAAGGAGGGCAGCGCCATGTCGAATGGCTCCGCCAGCCTGGATACCGTCTGCGCGCCGCCGACCAGTGCGCTGACGATTGCGCAACGCGTAGGATCGGCCAGCGCCTGGAATACTTCGCTTACCGTAACAGTATAGTTAGCCATATGGCTAAGTATAGATGCATATCTTGAGCTGATGCAAGAGGGAAGCGAGGGATGTTGAAAGGCCTGAGCAGGATGTAGAAACGGCCCGCATTGCTGCAAGCCGTTTTTTCCGGACGATCGATGCCGGCCCGTTATTGCTGTTGAAGAAAATCAGAATGATCGCGACGGTCGCCTGCGGCTGCTCTTCCAGCAGCCGATGACCCGCGTTGGGCACGACAGCGCCGCGACCGCCGTTCGTTGTTCAGGCCGGTTGACCTGATGACGAATACTGCCAGACATCTCCCGGCTGGCGCACGTATTTTTCGAAGAGTCGATCAGGACGGCAAGGACGATAAAGAATCAATAATCCGTGTCCGTACGTTACCGCCTGATGACATTTTGATGATTGGATTCGCATCAGTGCGCTTGTCCGGCGGCTTCCAGGATCAGGTTGGCGATTTCATCCGGATGCGACAGCATCGACAGGTGGCTGGACGCGATCTCGATGGTCCTGGCTTTCATGCGTTGCGCGAGGAAGCGTTCCAGCTGCGGCGACGTGGTGCGGTCGTTGGTGGAAACGGCATACCAGGTCGGCTTGCTGCGCCATGCCGCCTGCGTGGTGCGCGAGGCGAACAGCGTGTCGGAAATGCGGCCTTGTTCGGCGTACATGACCTTTGCCTTGACAGGATTGATGTCGCCGGCGAAGTCGCGCAGGAAGGCCTCTTCGCTCAGTTGGGCAAAACCGCCGGACTTGATCAGGCCGGCGCTGGCCGGCGGCGTCGGAAATTTGCCGGCCAGGGCGCCGTAGTCTTCACCTGCATCGGGAGCGCGCGCGGCGACATAGACCAGGCCGGCAACCTTGGGATCGGTGCCGGCTTCACTGATGACGGTGCCGGCCCACGAGTGGCCGACGAGGATGGTCGGGCCGTCCTGCAGCGCCAGGATGCGGCGGGTCGCTTCGACGTCGTCGGCCAGCGAGGACAGCGGGTTCTGTACGGCCGTCACGTGCAGGCCGGCTTTTTGCAGGCGTTCGATCACTTCCGACCAGCACGAACCGTCGGCATAGGCGCCGTGCACCAACACGACGTTCTTGACCGGCGCGGGTTTGGCGACGTCTTCGGCGAAGGCGGCATGGGTCAGGAGCAGGGCGGCGACGCCGGCGATGGTGGATTTCATGAATGAGCGTTTATTGAGCATGGCAGTGGTTCCTTGTCTGGATCGGTGAGTAAAAAGGGAAATGCAGCGATCGGCGAATTCATGCAGATGCAAATGCGCAGGGCGCACGACCCCATCCGCTCCGATCAGCGGTTGTTTTCTTGCGGCGAGGGGTAAGCCGGGATTACATCCGAATTACGTCATGACTGCGGCCGGTTGGGCTCGACGGCCCTTTGCACAGGCAGCGTGGACGGCGTGTCGGACGGGCTGACGACGGCGTAGAAGTAGCGTCCCTGCCGCCAGTATTGCGTCAGCAGATTGCCGTCCCGGCGATTGCCGGCGCCGAAGTTGAACAGCTCGCCCGGCGGCCGGACGTAGTAGACGATGGCCTGTCCGGCATCGTTCTGGTACAGCACCATCGCTGCCGCGCCTTTGTCGCTGGCCATCAGGCGCCCGCCGACCGGTTTGAAACCATAGGCGCTGAAGTCCGGCATCGGCGCCGCCTGGACGAAATGCCGGTTGAGCCAGCCTTGCAACTGATCCGGTTCGCTGGTCTTCATGTCGACCTTCTGCGCCATGTCGCTGGTCGCAAACAGACGGTAGGCCTGCGTTGCATCGGCCATCGGCAGGTAAGTCTTGCGCATAGCCATGTCGCGCAGTTGCCAGCCGCCCAGCGTGCCCAGGCTCAGCGTCAGCACCAGCGAAGCGGCGATCGCCATGCGGCGCTGCGAACGCGCGCGCAGTTCGCGGCGGATGCGGAAAGGATCCAGGCGCGGCGGAACCGGCGCGGCGGGAATATTTTCCAGCGCGGTGCGCAGGCGTTGATTGTCCAGGCGCAGTTGTTCGACTTCGCGCGCGGCATCGGGATGGCCGGCCAGATAAGCATCGACCTGCCGGCGCATCGCTTCATCCAGTTGGCCGTCGACGTAGGCGTGCAGGTCCTGTTCGGAAGGAGAGAAAGTATTCATTTGAGGATCCGCAAAGAAGGATTGGCCTGGCCGTCATTGAGCGCACGCAACGCCTTGCGGGCACGCGACAGGCGCGACATCACGGTGCCGATGGGGATGTCCATGGCGTCGGCAACTTCCTGGTAACTGAGCCCTTCGACCGACACCAGCAACAGCAAGGCGCGTTGTTCCGCCGACAGTTTGCTGAAATCCTGCAAGGCCGAGCGCGACATGGCGACGTCTTCGGCGGAGGGCGCAAGGTCTTCTTCGGTACGGCCGAGCAGCGACAGCAAACCTGCATAACGCTTGGCGCGGCGCTGGCCGTCGAGGAACTGGCGATACATGATCTGAAACATCCATGCGCGCAAATCGCCGTCGTCGCGGCGACGGTCGCGGCGCGACAGCGCCCGTTCCAGGCAGGACTGCACCAGGTCGTCGGCGCTGTTTTCATGGCGGGTCAGCGACAGCGCGAAGCGCCGCAGCCGGGGCAGCAGTTCGCGCAAATCGTCGTCGCTGAAATCTTTACTCATGGCAATCGGTCGTCAGGGTAGTGATATCGTTCATGCACAGTAAGACGAAGGGCCGGGAGGCTTATTCCCGCCGGATGCGATTATTTTTCCCTGGAATACAAAAGCAAGATGCGACAAGCGCACCGGCTTGCTTTGACGCATCATAGCGGGTCGCGCGCCATACGCCCTTAATTGCCATCATGACAAAACAAAACACCGAGACCGCTCTCGGCCTGATGACCGCAGAAGACGGCGTCGTCTACTGCGCCTGGCACGCCGCCATGCCCGAATATCACGGCAGCGAATGGGGCCGGCCGGTGGCGGACGACGTTCGCCTGTTCGAGAAGATCTGCCTGGAAGGATTTCAATCGGGCATGGCGTGGATCACCATCCTGCGCAAGCGCGAAAACTTCCGCGCCGCCTTCGACGGCTTCGACTTCCATCGCGTGGCGCGTTACGGCGACGACGATATTGCACGCCTGATGGCCGACGCCGGCATCGTACGCAACCGCGCCAAGATCGTTTCCACCATCAACAACGCGCGGCGCGCCCTGGAAATGATCGCAGAAGCCGGCTCGCTGGCGGCGTGGTTCTGGCAATTCGAGCCGTCCGCCGAAGAACGCCCCAAAGTCGTGACGCTGGACTATTGGGCTGCCAATCCAACCTCGGAGGCGTCCACCAATTTGTCCAAGGCGCTCAAGAAGCGAGGGTGGACTTATGTCGGGCCAACCACCATCTACGCCTTCATGCAGGCCATGGGGCTGGTCAACGACCATCTGACGGGCTGCGCCTGCCGCGATCGCGTCGAAGCCGAACGCAAGGCGTTCAGGCGTCCCGTGCAATAGCGTTCAATACTTTCTGCCGGGCTTGTCCGAACATGCGGGTTCTTCATCATCAAAAAAGGACCCGCACGTGACCGACGCCGCAATCAATCCCTCCGGAACCATCCCGCAACGCTGCGTCATCATTGTTGACGCCGCCTTGCCGGTCGGCAAAGCCGCCAATGCCGCCGCCGTCATCGCGCTGACCATCGGCCAGCGTCATCCTGAACTGGTCGGAACCGCACTCGTCGATGCAGACGGCATCGCGCATCCCGGCCTGATTCCTATCGGTATTGCCGTGCTGGCGGCTGGTCGCGACGAACTGGCAAACATCCGCGCCAAGGGCGTGGAGATCGGTTGCGATGTGGTGGATTTTCCCGTGCAAGGGCAGGAGACCAACGACTATCAGGCTTTCTGCGACGCGGTCGGCAAGGTGGCGACCGTCGATCTCGACTATCTTGGCGTGGCCCTGATCGGCGAGAAGAAGCCGATCAGCCGCATCGTTGCCAACATCGGTTTGCTGAAATAGTCGGCAGCGCTATCGGACGATCATGGCGTTGCGGTAGGCGCCCGGCGTGACGCCCATGATGCGGCGGAACCAGCGCGTTAGATGCGCCTGATCCGAGAATCCTGTCGCCGCGCTGACATCCGCCAGCGAATGATTCAATCGAATCAGGCTTTTGGCGACGCGCACGCGCGCCTGACGCTGATAGGCATGCGGCGTCATGCCGGTGGCGCGCTCGAAAGCGCGGAATAGTTGGAACGCAGGCAAGCCGGCCGCGGCGGCGATGTCTTGCAGGTGGACTTGCCGGCCGAGATGCTGGTCCAGATATTCCTGCGCCAACCGGATTGCGCGGCCTTCCTTGCCAACGGCAACCGGAGCCTCGGCGTCGCGCACGTGGCGGTCAAACAGACGCGCCGCGAATTTCAGATAGAGCTCTTCACAATACAAGGCCGAGGTCGCATCGGAAGTCTGCAATTGCGAGCAGTTGTGCATCTCGTAGAACAACTCCGCCAAGGCCTGGTCGCGAATCAATGGACCCGCGACCGAGATGCCGCGCACAACATCCTCATCGCGCACCAGTGAGCGCAGGTAGTCCAGATCGACGTATAAGGTGCGCTGCCGCCAGCCGTCGCTGTCGACCGGCCATCCGGCGTGCGGTTGATCGGCATCGATGGCGTACAGATCGCCGGCGCGTGCGACGAATTCGGTGCCGCGCATGCGAATGCGAATCGCGCCGCGTGTCAGCAAGGCGAAGCAGGCGGTGTCGTGGGTGTGGACGTCATAAGAGAAATCAACGAAGCGGGCGCGCAGCAACTCGGCCTGCAGATTGGGAGCGTGCCACAGCGTGATGTCGGGAGCTTCGTTGCGCATGGAGGCGAGGGATATCGGCGAAAAAAATCGGGTACGCCCGAAAGCATACCCGAAATGTATTCGTCTCATCCGACGCCGGCTGGAGGCTTACCTGGAGTTTAGATGCCGCCCATGCAAAGATACTTGATCACCAGATAGTCATCGATGCCGTAATGCGATCCTTCGCGTCCCAGGCCGGATTGCTTGACGCCGCCGAATGGCGCGACCTCGTTGGAAATCAGGCCGGTGTTGATGCCGACCATGCCGCTCTCCAGGCCTTCGGCGACGCGCCAGATGCGGCCGATATCGCGCGAGTAGAAGTAGGCGGCCAGGCCGAACTCGGTATCGTTGGCCATGGCGATCGCTTCGTCATCGGTCTTGAAGCGGAACAGCGGCGCCATCGGGCCGAAGGTTTCTTCCTTCGCAATGATCATCTGCGACGTCACGTCGGCGATCACGGTCGGCTCGAAGAAGCTGTGGCCGAGCGCGTGGCGCTTGCCGCCGGTCAGGACGCGGCCGCCTTTGTCGCGGGCGTCGGCGATGTGCTGCTCGACTTTCCTGACGGCTTTGTCATCGATCAGCGGACCTTGCGTGACGCCGTTTTCCAGGCCGTTGCCGACCTTCAGCTTGCCGACGGCCGCCACCAGCTTTTCGGCGAAGGCGTCGTACACGCCATCCTGCACATAGATGCGATTGGCGCAGACGCAGGTCTGGCCGGCGTTGCGGAACTTGGAGGCGATCGCGCCTTCGACGGCGGCGTCCAGGTCGGCGTCGTCGAATACGATGAAGGGCGCATTGCCGCCCAGTTCCAGCGACAGTTTCTTGACGCTGGAGGCGCATTGCTCCATCAGCAGCTTGCCGACCGCCGTGGAGCCGGTGAAGCTCAGCTTGCGCACGATGGGATTGCTGGTCATTTCGCCGCCGATCAGTTTGGCCGAACCGGTCACGACGCTGAACACGCCGGCAGGCACGCCTGCGCGCTCGGCCAGCACGGCCAATGCCAGCGCTGAGAACGGCGTGGCTTCGGCCGGCTTCAAGACCATCGGGCAACCCGCAGCCAGTGCCGGGCCGGCCTTGCGCGTAATCATGGCAGCCGGGAAATTCCACGGCGTGATCGCCGCGCAGACGCCGATCGGCTCCTTGGTGACGACGATGCGGCTGCTCGGCGACGGCGAGGGAATGGTGTCGCCGTAGGTGCGCTTGGCTTCCTCGCCGAACCATTCGATGAAGGAGGCGGCATAGGCGATCTCGCCCTTGGCTTCGGCCAGCGGCTTGCCTTGTTCGACGGTCATGATCAGCGCCAGGTCGTCGGCGTTGGCCAGCATGAGGTCGTTCCACTTGCGCAGGATGAGGCTGCGTTCCTTGGCGGTCTTCTTGCGCCAGCCGGCCCAGGCGGCCTGTGCGGCTTCGATGGCGCGGCGCGTCTCGGCGGCGCCCATGTCGGGAATGGCGCCGATCTTTTCGCCGGTGGCCGGGTTGATCACGTCATGCGTGCCGCGACCGTCGGCATCGCACCAGGCACCATTGATGTAAGCCTGCTGGCGGAACAGGGTGGGGTCTTTGAGATGTTTGGATAACAGCATGGGATTCTTCCTTAAAATTTGGCTGCCGCCTTGTTCCGGCCACGCAGCCATTCCAGCACCAGCAACAGACAGGTGGAGAAAATGATCAGGATGGTCGCCAGCGCAGCGATGGTGGGGCTGATGTTGTCCTTGATGCCGGCGAACATCTGGCGCGGCAAGGTGGCCTGGTTGGGGCCGGCGACGAACAGCGTCAGCACGACTTCGTCGAATGAGGTGGTGAAGGCGAACAGCGCGCCCGAAATCAGTCCCGGCGCAATCACCGGCAGGGTAATGCGGAAGAAGGTGCGCAGCGGGCTGGCGCCCAGGCTCAGGCTGGCGCGCACCAGGTTGTGATTGAAGCCCTGCAGCGTCGCCAGCACGGTGGTGACGACAAACGGCGCACCCAGCGCCGCGTGCGCCAGGATCAGTCCGGCGTAGCCGTCCGACAGGCCGATTTGTGCAAAGAACAGATATACGCCGACGCCGACCACCACCACCGGCACGATCATCGGCGAAATCAGGATCGCCATCAGGATGCCCTTGCCGCGGAAATCGGCCTTGTTGAGACCGACCGCGGCCAGCGTGCCGAGCACCGTCGCGATCACCGTGGCGGCGGGTGCGACGATGAAGCTGTTGCGGGCGGCGCGCATCCATTCATCGGACTCGAACAGGTTCTGGTACCAGCGCAGCGAGAAACCCTTGATCGGATACATGAGGAAGCTGCTGTCGCTGAACGACAGCGGAATCATCACCAGTATCGGCAGGATCAGGAACACCAGGATCAGCACATTCAGGCTGCGCGAGACGAAGAACCACGCGCGCTCGGGCAGCGACATGTAGGGCGGAAAGGCCGGCAAAAGCGAGGAGAGCCGCAGTGATGACATGTTGATCATGGCGTTATCCGATATCCGGTGTGATGTTGTTGAGCATGTTAAGTTGCATGACGATGTGACAAGACAGAAGGCAATTGTTCAAGCAATGCCGACGTCGATCTTGGCGAAGCGCCGGTAGACGCCATACAGGATCAGCGTTCCCGTCAGCAGCAATCCGCCCAGCGCGCACGCCATGCCCCAGTTGATCGTGGTGTTGATGAAATAGGCGATGAAGTAACTCACCATCTGCTCGTTCGGGCCGCCCAGCAAGGCCGGCGTGATGTAGTAGCCGCCCGCCATGATGAACACCAGCAGCACGCCCGCGCCGATGCCCGGATAGGTCTGCGGCACGTACACGCGCCAGAACGCGGCAAACGGATGGCTGCCCAGCGAAATGGCGGCCTTGAGATAGGTCGGCGGCACCGACTTCATGACGCTGTAGAGCGGCAGGATCATGAACGGCAGCAGGATGTGCGTCATCGAGATATATACGCCGACGCGGTTGAACACCAGCTCCAGCGGCGCCTGCGTCAGGCCGCTCAGCATCAGGGCGGAGTTGACCAGGCCTTCCGACTGCAGCAGTACGATCCAGGCCGCCACGCGCACCAGGATCGAGGTCCAGAAGGGGATCAGCACCAGGATCATGAGCAGATTGGCGCGCCGCTCCGACATGGTCGAGAGCCAGTAGGCCAGCGGATACGCCAGCAGCAGCGTGAACAAGGTCACCATCGCGCTCATCCACAAGGTGCGGCCGAAGATGGAGCGATAGATGGAGGCTTCCGGATCGGCCTGGATGATATCGCCGACGGCGTTTTGCTTGAGGTCCAGCGATGCCAGCAGGTAATAGGGAGAATAGATCGAACCGTTGCGGGCGATCACCTGCCAGCTATCGAGTTCGGCCCATTGCGGGTTCAGCGCGATCATGGCTTCCTTGATCTGTGCGGCCTGCGAGGGTTGCGAAGCTTGCAACTCCTTGCCGTCGGCATCGTGCAGCGGCAAGGCGCGGGCGGTGCCCATGACCAGCGAACGCGCGCCGGAAAGTTCGGTATTGATGCGCCGCGCCAGAGGACCGGCGGTGCTGTCCTGTCTGGCCTTGAGCAGATCCGTCGCCAGCGCGGCATAAGCCTGATCCGGCGGCGGGCTCTTGCGATCCCATTTGGCCAGTGCGGCGACCGTATGCGGCAGCGTCGATGCGATCTCGGGATTTTCCACCGCGCGCACCAGCAACACCACGATCGGTGCGACGAAGGTCATCATCAGAAACAGCGCCAGCGGCGCAATCAGTATCAGCGCGCCAAGCCGCTTGCGGGTTTCCGCCAGCCGCAAATCGCGCTTGAGCTGCTGCGGCGTAGGATCTGCTTGTGCCGGGTTTCCGGCTTCTGAGGTGATGGGCATGGCCGCGCTCGGGCTGGTGGCGAGAGTATTCATCGTGACTCTTGATTCTGAATGCTGCCTGACAATGGACGATCGGATGATCGGATGTGCAGGCAACAGTCGGAGCGAACTGCGCTACCACTGTTGCCTGCGGCATCCTTGCTGGGTGACTGGCCGATAAAACCCGATGCCTTACTTGGCAACCCAGGCGGCAAAGCGTTGTTCCAGTTCTTCGCCGTGGTCGGTCCAGAATTGCTGGCTCAGCTGGATCGCATCCTTGGCGTTGGCGGTGGAAGTCGGCAGATTCGCCAGTGTTTTCGCGTCCAGCAGCTTCAGCGTGTTCTTGTTGACCGGGCCGTAAGCAATGTTGTTGGCGTAGACCTTCTGGTTCTCAGCATTGGTGGCGAAGGTAATGAACTTCTCGCCCAGCGCCTTGTTCGGCGAACCCTTGGGGATCACCCAGTAATCCAGCGTATAGACGCTGCCGGCCCAGACCACCTTGAGGTTCTTGCCTTCACGCTGTGCGGCGTCGATGCGACCGTTGAAGGCGGTCGACATCACGACGTCGCCGGACACCAGGAACTGCGCCGGCAACGCGCCTGCTTCCCACCACTGGATGTTCGGCTTGAGCTGGTCGAGCTTCTTGAAGGCGCGATCGACGCCGCCCTTGGAACTGAGCACCTTGTAGACATCCTTGGTCGGCACGCCGTCGGCCATCAGCGCGAACTCCAGCGTGTACTGGGCGCCTTTCTTCATGGCGCGCTTGCCGGGGAATTTCTTGACGTCCCAGAAATCGGCCCAGCCCTGCGGCGCGGTCTTGAGCTTGTCGCCGTTGTAAGCCAGCACGGTCGACCAGACGAAGGCGCCCATGCCGCATTCGCTGTTCAACGATTCAGGGATGTAGTCGTCTTTCTTGATGGTCTTGACCAGATCGAGCTTTTCGATCAGGCCGTCTTCACAGGCGCGAGCCAGGTCGCCGCCGTCGATCTCCACCACATCCCAGGTGACTTTCTTGGCTTCGACCATGGCCTTGACCTTGGCCAGTTCGCCGTTGAACTCGGCGGTGACGACCTTGGTGCCGGTGCTTTTCTGGAACGGTTCCACATAGGCGACCTTTTGCGCATTGGCATTGGCGCCGCCGAAATTGACCACGGTCAGTTCAGCTGCCTGGCTGATACCGGCCGAGAACAGCAGACCTAAGGCGAGCGGGGAGAGCAGAGCGAGAGTGTGGCGTTTCATGTGTTCCTCTTTGGTTGTGGTTCTTGGTGATGAAATCAAAAACGAAAAAACGAAAACTTGGTCGAAATCGCATTTATTCGTCGCAAGTGCCAAATGCATGTCGTCCTGACGAAAGTCAGGACCCAGTGTCGTATCGACCGTCTTTACGCCACCGGGTCCCGGCGCCCGCTGGGACGACTGCGAAATGCGATCAGTTAAAAATCCGCAGGCGTTCCGGCGCGATGAGCAGTCCGACATTGCTGCCTTCGGCGAGATCCGCCAGCGCCGGGTCGCTCAGCGACAGCTTGACGAAACAATCGTCCTGTCCGCTGACGACGCAGCGCACGCGCACGTGATCGCCGAAATAGATCAGGCCGGCGACACTGGCCTTGATCAGGTTGCCGCCATCTTGTCCGGACAAGGGCTGCAAGCGGATGCGCTCCGGACGCACGCAGGCGACCACGCTTTGGCCAACTTGCGCGCGATGCACGTTCAGGCCGGTGAGCGTGGCGCCGTCCGGCAGGCGGATCGTGCAGCGTTCGCCGTCGACGGCTTCAACGCCGGCCTTGAAGCGGTTGTTGTCGCCGATGAAGCTGGCGACGAACTGGTTTTCCGGGAATTCGTACAGATCTTCCACCGGCGCCAGTTGCTGGATCACGCCCTGATCGAACACGGCGACGCGGTCCGACATGGTCAGCGCTTCGCTCTGGTCGTGCGTGACGTAGACGAAGGTCACGCCCAGGCGCTTGTGCAGCGCCTTCAACTCCAGCTGCATGTGTTCGCGCAGTTGCTTGTCGAGCGCGCCGAGCGGTTCGTCCATCAGCACCAGTTGCGGATCGAACACCAGCGTGCGCGCCAAGGCGACGCGCTGCTGCTGGCCGCCCGACAACTGCGTCGGGTAGCGATCGCCGAACTTGCCCATCTGCACCATGTCCAGCGCCTGCTTGACCTTGGCGGCGCGCGTGGCGCTGTCCATCTTGCGCACCGACAGCGGATAGGCGACGTTTTGCGCAATCGTCATGTGCGGGAACAAGGCGTAGTTCTGGAACACCATGCCGATGTTGCGCTTGTGCGGCGGCACGCGGTTGAGCAGTTGCCCGTCCAGGCGGATCTCGCCGCTGGTCGGATATTCGAAGCCGGCCAGCATCATCAGGCAGGTGGTCTTGCCCGAGCCGGACGGTCCCAGCAAGGTCAGGAACTCGCCGCGGCGAATCTCCAGGTCGAGGTTCTTGACGATCAGGTTTTCGCCGTCGTAAGTCTTTTTCACGCCGCAGAACTGCACCAGCGTATCGGCCGGCTTCACTTGCTGCGGCGCCGTCTCCATTGCATTTGTTCTCATGCTTGCTCTTTCGGAATGTCGTGAAATGAACGCTGAACGGAATGCCGGCTCAGGCTTGCGCGTCGTTGGCGTCGAAGATCGCCTTCTCCAGAATGACCAGCGCTTCGTCCATGACGGTATCCGGAATCGTCAGCGGAAACAAGAAGCGAATCACGTTGCCGTAGCTACCGCAGGTCAGCAGCAGCAAACCGTTTTTCAGCGCATTGGTCTGCACGCGCTTGGCGAATTCCGCATCCGGCTTGTCGCTGCCGGGCTGGACGAATTCCACCGCGACCATCGCGCCGAGTCCACGTACTTCGCCGATGGCCGCAATGCCGGAGCCCAGGCCGATCAGGAAATCCTTCAGTGCCGCACCCAGGCGGGCGCCGCGCGCCACCAGGTTTTCTTCGGCGATCACGTCCAGCACCGCCAACGCCGATGCAACCGCCAGCGGATTGCCCGCATAGGTGCCGCCGAGTCCGCCCGGCGCCGGCGCATCCATCACCTCGGCGCGACCGCACACCGCCGCCAGCGGCATGCCGCCGGCTAGGCTCTTGGCCATGGTCATCAGGTCGGGCAGGACGTCGTAATGTTCCATGGCAAATAATTTGCCGGTGCGCGCAAAACCGGTCTGCACTTCATCGGCGATCAGCAGGATGCCGTGTTCGTCGCAGATCTTGCGCAAACCGCGCATGAACTCCGCCGGCGCCGCATAGAAGCCGCCTTCGCCTTGCACCGGTTCGAGGATGATGGCCGCCACGCGTTTCGGGTCGACATCGCTCTTGAACAAGCCGTTGACGGCCGCCAGCGCGTCTTCGCTGGAGACGCCATGCAGCGCAGTCGGGAAGGGGGCGTGATATACCTCGCCGGGGAAGGGGCCGAAGCCGAGTTTGTAAGGCGCCACCTTGCCGGTCAGCGCCATGCCCATCATGGTGCGGCCGTGAAAGCCGCCGGAGAAGGCGATCACCGCCGGGCGGCCGGTCGCGGCGCGCGCGATCTTGACGGCGTTTTCCACCGCCTCGGCGCCGGTGCTGAACAGCGCGGTCTTCTTGGCGTGCCGGCCGGGCGTGATGGCGTTGATGCGTTCGGCCAGCTCGACGTAGCTCGCATAGGGAACGATCTGGTAAGCAGTGTGGGTAAAGCGCTCCATCTGGGCGCGGATCGCCTCCATCAGCTTGGGATGGCGATGGCCGGTGTTCAAGACGGCGATGCCGGCGGCAAAGTCGATGTAGCGTCGGCCTTCGACGTCCCACAGTTCGGCATTCAGCGCGCGGTCGGCGTAAAAGTCGCACATCACGCCGACGCCGCGCGGGGTGGCGGCGTTCTTGCGGGCTTGCAGATCTGCGTTGGAGGGGACGTGCGCCGGGACGGCGGATGTGATTGTGGTGATTGCTGTGACGGGGGCGACGCTCTTGAGTGCATTGGATGTCATTGCTTGCTCCGGTATCCGCTTTGGAAAAATCTGGGTTGAAGCAATACTAAATCTGCAATGGACCTGTAATATAGAGCCAATCCTGAATATTTGATGGAGCCACTTTGCGCATCGCCTCCTTGTCCGATTATTTGCTGCTCCGCGTCAATCGCGCTCCTGCAAGCCAGGAAAGTACTCGCATCCCGCGGGGCCCTCGCACCCCGGTCAATCGTCAGATTTATCAACTGATCCGCGAAGCCATCCTCGCCCAGACTTTGCCTGCCGGTCTGCAATTGCCGTCGTCGCGCGATCTTGCCGGCGAGCTTGGCATGTCGCGCAACACGGTTACCTACGCCTACGAACAACTGCTGGCCGAAGGCTATCTCGAAAGCCGTGCCGGCGCCGGCACCTTCGTCGCCGATACCGCGCCCGACCAGATCCCCGAAACCGTCGGGCGCACCGTGCCGCTCACCGATCCTTCCGGCAAATCCGAACTGTCGGCGCGCGGCGCCATGCTCACGCGCCAGGCCGGCGTCAGCGACAAGCAATGGGGCGCTTTCATGCCCGGCATCCCGGATGTGACGCAGTTTCCCAGCAAGGTCTGGAGTCGCCTGCAAAACAAGCACTGGCGCCGCTCGCAGGCGGAGATGCTGACCTACGGCCCGGGCGCCGGTTACGGTCCGCTGCGCGAAGCCATCGCCGAATACCTGCGCATTTCGCGCTCGGTCAATTGCAACGCCGGGCAGGTCCTGATCACCACCGGCATCCATCAATCGCTGGACACCGTCGTCAAACTGCTCGGCGAACACGGCGACTCGGCCTGGATCGAAGACCCCTGCTACTGGGGTACGCGCAGCGTGTTGAGTTCGCTCGGCATCGAATCCGTGCCGATCCCGGTCGACCAGGAAGGCATGCGCATGCGCCTCGCCAATCTGCGCCGTCCGCCGCGCTTCATCTGCACCACGCCGTCGCACCAGTATCCGCTGGGCATGGTCATGAGCCTGTCGCGCCGCCGCATGCTGCTCGAATACGCCGCCACGCACAAAGTCTGGATCATCGAAGACGACTACGACAGCGAGTTCCGTTACGGCGGCCGGCCGCTGGCGTCGCTGCAAGGCATGGACACGCACAATCGCGTGCTCTACATGGGCACCTTCAGCAAGATCATGTTTCCCGGCTTGCGCATCGGTTTTCTGGTCGTGCCGGAAGCTCTTGCCGCCGCCTTCGGCACCGGCATGGCGGAGCTCTATCGGTCGGGCCAGGTATTCCTGCAGGCGACGCTGGCCGACTTCATGGCGGAAGGCCATTTCTCATCGCACATCCGCAAGATGCGCGTGCTTTACGCCGAACGATTGCGCTTGTTGCAGCAAGCCATCCAGCGCAACTTCGGCGACCGGATGCATATCACCGGCGGCGAGGCCGGCCTGCATCTCACCGTGTCGCTGCCGCCCGAGTGCAATGACAAACTGGTCTGTGAAGATGCGCGCAAAGAGGGCATCATCGTGCGTCCGCTGTCGACCTATTACATGTCGCCGAAAACGGCGCGCAGTGGACTATTGCTTGGATACGCCAGCGTGCCGGATGAGGCTATCGGCCCGGCCTTCGACAAGCTGGCAAAAGTGATTCGCAAGCACGTCTCGTAAATTGACAGCGAAAATATCGAATTTCGTGATGCTCCACATGACGCATCCGACATTGATCCAGCGCATTGACGACGGTCTTTTTATCGCGCATCCTAGGGCCTGTTAACAATCAATTTGCGAATGCGAACGCGCGGCAGGCGTTGCCTGCGCAAGCGCAGCGACGCGTCGTAGCGGTGCTACCGAAGTGGCACCCCCTTGGAGCTGCAACACCGGCAAGCGACGCCTGCAGCCGTTCCCGCAGGGTTTCAAGCAGAAAGCGCGCTGACATGTCATGGACACAGGACTCCAGGCAGTGACGAGCGGCGCGCTGTATTATGCAAAAAGGGCGGTCGAATCCGAGCGCCCTAGTCAGCTGGTCAGTGATGAAACGGAGAAGGCAAAGTGAATGACAAACGCGTAACGCCGGTTAGCCCGATTGCATCCGTCGATGCGGTGGAGCCGACCAGTTTCAGAAAGACCTATTTCGAACAGTTGCATTACTGGCGGGAGATGTCCGAGCAATATGCGCAGAAGCGCAAGGCCAGGGAGGCCGGGATGACATATAAAGAAGTCTTGTCGGCGGCCAAAACGGCGAAGGAACGCTCTTAGCCGCAGCCAAGGGAGTTGTTCGCCGGGGGCTTGAAACAGGCTATGGCTTGCTTGGCAAGGTTTTCGAAAAATATCGGTCGGGAAAGCTCCCGAACAGTTGTTGCGCATCGTATCGGGGAACTCCGGGCAACGCGTGTGCTGCATGTTGCGCGTGGTGGGCCTGCTTCTGGTTATTGAGCTGAGGCACGGGGAGTTGCTGCGGATGCAGGATGTCTCGTGGGGATTCCATGATTAAAAATAGGCATTCTGAAAAGATGGGTCATGAATTGATCAGGTATTTCCTTGTGTAAGTGCACCCACTCTACAGGGTGCGCCCTCTACGGTTGCCGACTACGGGAACGTCCGGAATTCCCACTTGCGCACGGCATTTCTCTCGCTGCAAACGACAGAGTTGGTCCGGCCGTTCTGTTCCCAAGCCTTCTTTCGAAGGGGCCGGTTCCTCGGCTTATCGGTTCTTAAGTTCCGTAAGCAATATATTGCGGTTGATTTGCAATTATGGATTTGCGCTATTTGCGTCAGACGCCTGACGTGGTGTATCTCCGGTTACTGGTCGCCCTGTCGAAACCTGTTCACCCCCTTCAGATGTAGGCGCATCCGGGAGGCTCCGACATGTGGTGGAGGTGGGGGGAATCGAACCCCCGTCCAAAACGATTTTTTCCTTCGGGTCCGCGATCATGTCGCACACACCAATACTGTTTATATGTTGAGCGGTCAGGCGAAGTTCCATGCGGCCGAACCACGGAACGTCGGCGATGGATCGAGGGAGTGCCAGATCGGCGTGGTCGCCTCGCGGTTGGTCAGTTCGAGGCCTGCGATAAGTGTTCGCATCAGAGATTCATGCGGCAAGGCGGACTATACGAAATCAGTTGCTCGGGCATGGGAGATTCGTAATCCCGCCATTGAACAGCATCATTGCGCAGGCGCGCCTGGATGCCGAGGGTGGCGTGCACGGAAGCGACGCAATTCCCGTCGCGCAGCGCCAACAAGGCTTCCGGCATGCCTTTAAAGCCCTTGCCTGGGCGGCCATATTGCTCGACCAGAGGCTTGGTGTAGTTGCTGCCTTGAGATACGCAGACCGGTTTGCCGCACAGATCGCTACAGTTCTTGATGCCGCTGTCTTTACGCACCATGGCCGAACCGCCGATTTCCTCAAAGGGCGTCGGCACATAGCTGAGAATTTCGCTGTGCTCCTTGGTGTATTGCATGCTGGCGCGGATCATCTCGCTGTTGGAGGGATCGAAGCGCTGCGGCAGGCCGAATATCGTCATCGATGGCGGATCATTGATGCCGGTCGAAATGCAGACATGACCGCCGTCTGATTTTGCATGGTCGTCCGGCACCGAAAAGAAACGCAGCACTTGCGAACTGGAGGCCTGATTTCGCCGGCTCCTTGATGGCGCGCAATTTATAGATGGAGGAAATGAGCGCGTTTTAGCGCGAAATATTTGGAACCGGAACCTTCGTCGTACCACTTACCGGCATCAGATCATCCCTCGGCCAGGCGCACATGCTCATTCCACCGAACTCGTTGCATATTCTTCCTTCTGCCGAGCCGGTCGGGCAAGCTGTCGTGCCGGTGACCATGCCAGATGCGCCGACGGTGCATCCACGTGTTGCGAGCCAGCCTTCGCACATCAGCTCGATGCAGGCGCGCCTGTTGTCAGACCTGCCGCCACCGCCACTCAATACGCCACAGGAATACAATGAGGCCCGCAACCAGCTTGGCGTCATGCTACGGGGCACGCAACCGATTGACGAAACACGATTTATCAGTTTGGCCAGGCAAGTGGGACAGGAGGAGTTGAACAAACCGGATGCAACCGGTTTTACTCCGCTCAGTACCGCATTGCTCAACGATCGCAATGACCTGGCCACCTTGCTGCGCCATCAAGGCGCCCGCCCGTCGGCCACGAATGAAGATGGCAGTACTGCCGGCCATATCGAGGCTGAGAAAAAAACCATGGACGTGCAATTCAAGGCTGCTCTGGCCGCTTTTCAGCCGATCGAATTGCAGGGAGGATTCAAGACCAACTTTAATCGCATGATGAATGCGAAGCACATCGCCGGGGAAGACAGCCTTGGTAACGACTTGGCGTCGTACAGGCAGCAAACGCCGGCGCAGCGTGCCGCGAATTACATGGTTGCATTGAGGATTTATAGCAAACTCGGCGCGACGATCGATGCGTTTAATGAGCCATCACCAGGCAGCTACGGCCTTGATGAGCTGATCGCAAAACAGAAAGAAAATCCCGGGCTATATGGCATTCCATGCAATGAGATGCAATACAATTCCGTGCAAACTTTGGCCTCGCTCGGCCACAACATGCGTCTCAAGCGAATGATTGCAGCCGGCGCCAGCCTTGACGCTCAGGAACCCAATCATGGCTGGACTGCGTTACATGCCGCCACTGCGGCGCCAGCCGAGCGTATTGACGGTCAAAAAACCAACGAAGAGAACCTGCAGGAAGCCGCGCGCATCTTGGTCGAGTCGGGCGCCGATGTGCGCCTGCGCAGCAAGGAGGGAGATGAAGCGTTGCATGGCGCCGCGGCCTTTCGCGATCCCGTTACCACCAAGCTGTTGCTCGATGCCGGCGCTGATCCCAATGCGAAAAACGACAAAGGCGTCACGCCGATGCATCGCGCCGCCGCTACCGGCAACCTGGACGTGATCCGGATGCTGGTCGCGGCCGGCGGCAATATCGATACGCCTGACAACGACGGCAAGACGCCGCGCGACTGGGCAGGACTGGGTCGTACCTTGGTCACGCTTGGGGAGAGCCTGCCGCGAGCAACCCGCGATGAGGTTTGCCATGTCATCGATGAATTGCGTGACATCAGAAATACGGAAAACTCGGTCAGCCTGCAGGCTCTTGACGAAGTCAGCTTGACTAACACGGTGGCGCCGTCCCTCGGCGACATCAAATTTAATGCCCTCCAACGCGCGGCGACCGGCGGGGACGTAGACACACTCAGGAAGTTGATCGCACAGGGAGTGCCGCTGGAAACAAAACAACCGGACAAGGATTGGACTGCGCTGCAATTGGTGCTCAATGCAGACACATTGGAGAACCTGCGGGAACGCAGCGCTGTCGTCAAGGACCTGGCTGAGGCCGGCGCAAACGTGAACCTGCGCGAAGAAAACGGCATGCATGTGATTCACCGGGCAGCCATGTTCTGCGCACCCGATGCCATCGCTGCCTTGGCCAAGGCAGATGCGGACCTGAACGCGCCCAATGGTAAAGGCTACCGGCCACCGATACTGGCTGCCGCGGTCGGCAAGCCCGAAACATTCCAGGCCTTGCTCGATCACGGCAGCCGCCTCGACGCAGCCGAGTTGAAAACGGCCGCCGAGTTCGCCGGCACGCTGCCAATTGAACATCCGGGCAGGCAAGCCGTTTTGGACTTGATCGCTATTGAAGAAGCCAAGCTGGTTGCCGAGGTCGCTCCCGACCAAATAAACGCCTGACGTGAATCCGGGGTTAGACGCAGGTTCGCGCCCAACTCATATCAGAACGTCTTGAAAATCATTTAAGTAGTTCGGACCCCTGCGCCGATTGACCGGCGCTCATTGCCTTGGCGCCCATCACGTCCGCTTCGTGTTCCAGGCCTTTGTCGTCGTTGATGGCGACGCCGGCCTTCATTTGCGCGGTCGGCTGGACTCTTCCTTGCGCCTGCTGCACCACGTGCCAAGCCTCATGCGGCAGATGCCGTTCCTGGCCGGAAGCGACGTGGATGTCGCTGCCTTGCGCATAAGCATGGGCATTGAGTTGTGCCGGTTGCGGAGAGTTGTAGTGGACCTTGACGTGGCCCATGCTCATGCCGGAAAGCGACTCGATGCCAGCCTTGAGTTGCGAGGGCAGGCCGCCGTCTCGCGCCGCATCGTCATGGACGGGCGCCGCCGTCGAGGCCTCCCGCGCAGCCAACTGGCTTACTTTTTTTCCTTGCGCGACTGCTTTGGGATCTTCGTCCTCTTTTTCTTCAGGCGCCCGCTGTATCAGACCTTGCGAATAGGATTGCAACTGATGCGCATCCGAGATTTCCTTCAGTTGCCGAAGACGCTGCGCTTCCGGCCGGTTATCCAGCAATTGCGCCGGTACATTGCTTTGCGCGGTGTTGCGGCTGCTTTGACGGGATGTGGCTTCAAGCGTTTGCAGGGGGGCTTTCATTTCATCGACCTCGATAAGGATGAGCGGGATGCATTCTGAAAGTGCAGGGAAGTGCTTGTCATTTTGGATTGATTCCAGTAGCCGGCACGACGCTTCATTCAGGTTGCCATCGGTGGTCGCAGCCTCAATCGCATGCGCAAGTTCCAGGGTGTCGCTAATGCGCCGTGTTTGCCGCTCCGCCAGTCTTTGTCTCGGGAATATCTCATGCGTTGGTCGCGATGGCAAGACAACATGAAAAAGCGGTTTGCGTCCGATTATCAGGTAATTCATGTCGTTGCGCCAGATCGTCGAGTTTCAGCGATCGATTACGGCAGGCGACGCCGGACTGCATTCAGCTTGTGTCGCACCTCTGAAAGTGTTTATTTACGCTGCAGTCGGATTTAAATATGGGCAAATAAAAACCTCTCTCGCCGGAGGTTTTTTTCGTCCCCGGTCAATAGATGGAGCGCGATCCTGTTTGTCAGTGTGAAAAATATATCCGGCAGTGTGATGAAGTTTAAAAGATACCCAGGACGATTCACCGCAAATAATGAAAGAAAGGCCGCCACCTTAATTCCATTAGCTGTAACGAATAGATTATTCAAATTTATTCTAAGAAAAGTACGTAACTTTTGTTGCTTTTTGCATGATATTAGGCAACCATCCTCTCTGTAGTTAATGAGAATAATTGTTATTTTCATTATTGTTTGAGAGGAGGTGAGCCGTGTCGTCAGACCGTGCGGGTACGAATTTGTGTACCGAATTTATTGCTTGCCGGAGCCAACTGCGGGACGCGGCCGCACGTATTCTGGGTAGCCGCGAACGTGCCGAGGATGTGATCCAGGATGCGTACTTCAAGATTGCCGAAATCTCTGCTGCGGATGAGATTCGCGAGCCGGTGGCTTTCCTGTTTCAGGTGGTTCGCAACCTTGCCATCGACAGGCAGCGCCGCCTGTCGATGGAGTCGGCCTTCTTTGCCGAAGAAGACGAGGGTATGCAAGTCTCTTCCGGTGCTTCCGGGCCGGAAGCTACCGTCATTTCACGAGAAACCCTGGCGCGCGTTGCCGCTGCCTTGGCTACGCTTCCTGCGCGTACTCTCAGCGCGTTTGAAATGCACAGGCTTGATGGCTGCACGCAAAAGGAAGTTGCAGAGAAATTGGGCGTCTCAACGACGCTCGTCAATTTCATGATTCGGGACGCCCTGAATTGTTGTCGGGAGATCATGTTGTAGCGGCTGCCGCCCGCAACCTGGTTCGGAACGGTTGCACGTGCCTGCTCCAGACGCGTGCGGCGGACTGGAAATATTTTATAAAAAACCGCCGATCTCACTAAATTTGTACGCACTTGAATCGTCATGTAATGAGAGTGATTCTTATTTGCGTGTCGATGTAAAGCGGCGCCTGAACTGCCATCCGCGTGCGTTGCAGTTCACGCAGGGATTCATGGATTCGTTACGAAAGGAGATGCGATGAGTTGGGACGATGCAAATGCAAGATTCAAGGTAGTCATCAATCACGAGGAGCAGTACTCCATCTGGCCGTCGTACAAGGCCGCTTTGCCGGGCGGATGGCGCGAGGCCGGAAAGGAAGGAAGCAAGGAGGAGTGCCTGGCTTACATCGACAAGCACTGGCTGGATATGCGGCCTCTCAGCTTGCGCAAGGCCATGGAGGGGCAGGGACGTGCGACAGGGAACGACAATTCATCGTCATGAGCGAAGCCGCCGCGGTGAATCTCTTCTGCCTGCCCTATGCCGGCGCCAGCGCTGCGGTGTTTCGCGAATGGCGCAGCAAGGTGCCGGCCTGGATCAATCCGATTCCCTTGCATCTCCCGGCGCGCGGAATACGTCAGCAGATGGCGCCGATACATCAATGGCCGCTTCTGATCGACTTGTTGATGGCGGATGTCATGCCGCATCTTGATCGTCCGTTTGCCATCTTCGGGCACAGCATGGGTGCATTGATTGCCGTGGAGCTGGCGCACGCCATCCGCGCGCGACTGCGGCAGACGCCGATCCTGTTGTGCGCGTCCGCCTGCGAAGCGCCGGCGCATCGGCAATGGAACGATGGCTGGCTGAGTTGCTCGCGCGAAGACCTGCTGGCTGAACTGGAGGGACTCAACGGCACGCTCGGCGATTTGCTGGCGAACGAAGAATTCATGGCCCTGGTGCTGCCGATGATACGGGCCGATTTTCATCTTTGCGGCACCTACCGGCGGCGCGAACGGGCGCCGCTGGCGTCGCAGTTGCTGGTGCTGGCCGGGAGCCGCGACAAGCCGCATTTGCGCGATCCGGAACTGCTGCGTTCCTGGTCGTCCGAAGTCAGCGGCGTTTGCCGGACAGAGATCTTCGACGGCGATCATTTCTTCATGAACTCTCATCGGCAAGAGGTGGTGGATCGCCTCGTTGCCGCGCTGTCGGATGCGAGCGTCGCAAGCCGCTGCGCCCTCGCGTAATTCGTAACTTGTACGCATTTTCCAGGAGATTGCCTGTGGAACAATTTGCAGTAGCACCTTTATTCGATTTCGCGCCGCACAAGCTGCAGCGCGAAGACATGCTCGGCCTGATCCGGGAATTCGCCTCGCACGACGCCTTCCGCAGTGCGGTCGTGGAAGAGCTGGAACTGGATGAGGATTTTTACCGGCGTCCGTTGCGGCCGGAAGATCTCGACTTCCTCAAATTCCAGAAGCCGGTCTCCGCCGAAACCGTAAGCCGCCTGCCGTCGCTGGCAAGCAACCGGCTCCTGCTCAGCATCAACGAGCTGGGCATTGCGCGCATGCCGCGCAGCGGCGAGGCGCAGGAGATGGCGCGCTTCACGCAGTTTTACGGCGACGGCAATCAGGTGCTGGCGCAACGGATACGACCGTTCCTCGAGAACTACGCATTCAGCTACCTGGCCGGCGACGACGGCGCCGGCGAGACCACGGTGGATGGCACCATGCGACTGCAGGCATTGCTGGATGTCGAGCGGGAGCATTGGGACGATCTGTTTGCCATGCTGATCCGCAACAACTACCTGGAGCAAGGCCTTAAATTCATCCTGGTGCAGCGCTGGAGCCTGGGGACGTCCAAACATGCAGCGCTCGCCCGCGCGGCGTCATCTGCTTATTTTTCCGCCGTGCCGCAAGAAGACTGGCCGGTGTTCAACGGCAAATCGCTGCATGAAGGCTTGCTCAACGAAGTCGCGCGCCATTGCGGCGTATCCCGCAGGTCGCATTCGTATTGGCAATTCTATCTGCCGACCAGTCTGGCCAAGGTCAATTTGCTATATGCGCTGGGTTCGCGTCCCGACCGTGCCTTCGCACTGCTGGGCGCGGCATTCGCTGCGGAAGCTGAATCGATCGCCTTCGTCGCGGCGCTGCTCAAGGCGTGTCCGCATCTGTCGCGTCTGGGCGGGATCAAGGCGGCCGATTCCAGGCATTCAGCGATTGGATTGGTCGAGCGTTTCGGACGGGCGCACGCAGCGCTGACGCAGCGTTACGGCGCCGCCGGCACGGACCGCGTGGCCCAGGGGCTGACTGCCGGCATCCGCCTGGCCGAACGTGGACGCTGGGACCTCGGAGAGCAATTGCGCTGGCTGTCGTCGATCGAACGCTATTGCGACTGGGCGCGCGTGATTGACCGGCGCATCCAGGCCGAGTGCCCCGAAATCGACAGGGAGACCTTTGTCGAGCCACGCGAGATGTGTTCCACCACGCACGTGCATAACGACCATCGCCTGGTCGTGATCGAAAGCGGCGACATGATCTTCTGGGGCAACCTTGGCATGCAACTGTCGATGACCGTCGGCGACATGGTGCTGATTCCCGATGGTCGTTTGCACGGATCGACCGTGGTGTCGGAAGAGTGCACCTATCACCAGCCGATCATCCCCAACGAATGGATCGCGGACCTGCTGTCGGAAACCGCCATCAGGCAGCCCGACCAGCAGGCCCTGGCCACCGGCACGGCTTGAGCCGGCGCCGGCCGGCACTGCCGGCACGCATCATTCGCACTTATTTCGTGATCGGTCATCGCCCCATGGCGACATCAAGGACAGAACGGAGACCAGCATGCCGTTGAACGGAAGCAAAAACATCGATGTCTCGGAGAGCGCAGACGAGGTCTTGGACTGGCGCCGGCGCATCATCGTCGGCAGCGATATCGGCAATGTCGATTTCCCGGACTGGCTGGTCAGCTCTTACGAGACGTTGCGCGCGCAGGTGATCGATCCGGCTTATCCCTGCTTTTTCGGAACCCAGGCGGAAAAGCGAGGGGAGATGTTTTATTCCTACGTCGCCGGCGACGACATCGCGCTGCTGCCGCAAACGATGGCCAAGTTTGCCGAGTTGTCGGTACAGCCGGTCTACCAGAAAAACAATATTGCGATCTTCTTTGAGCCGGATCGCGAGCCGCTCGCGCATGCGCAATATCATCAGCGTTTCTGGAGCATCCTGCAGTACCTGCACGACCAGGACCGCGATCCTTCTGCCGACTACCATCCCGACCCGTCCGATCCGGCCTGGGAATTCACCTTCGCCTCCCTGGAAATGTTCGTGGTGTGCGCCTGCCCGTCGTTCCGGGCGCGCCACAGCCGCAACCTGGGGCCGGGCATGGTGCTGCTGTTCCAGCCGCGCAGCGTATTCGTCGACAAAGTCACCAATCGCGTGATCGGGGCCCAGGCCCGCAATGAAGTGCGGCGCCGTCTTTTGAAATGGGACGACATCCCGGCGCATCCCGATCTCGGATTTTATGGCGATCCGGGCAATCTCGAATGGAAGCAGTATTTCCTGCCCGATGAAAACACCCCCGCGCTCGACAAATGTCCATTCATGAGCCGCATGGCGCCGGCCCCGCATGCGTCGGACATCCATCACGGCCCCGTCATCATTCCCAATTTTGCACGGGACGCGTTCAACGAATCCGAGAGTCAATAGCCGGATTTTCGCAGGCGCAAAACCCTGCGTCGCCCTGGCCGGAAATCCGTGCCGGCATTTGAAACAAACAGCACGTCTTGAGAATCAGGAGAGTCACACAATGAGTGAGGTATTGACGCAATCGCCCGATGAGCTGCTGGCGGTATCGCGTGCCTACGTCGCGCTGCCGGCGGAAAAACGCAAGGCATTTCGCGCGAGAATCAGGGCCAAGGGCATCGATGCCTCGCGACTCCCGATCGTGCCGTTCCCATCGCGCGGCACGCGCCTGCCGTTGTCGCACGCGCAGGAACGACTCTGGTTCCTGTGGCGGCTGGACCCCGGCAGTGCGGCCTACAACATTTCCGGCGCGGTGCGTATCGAGGGCCAACTGGATGTCGCCGATGTGCGCCTGGCGCTGGAGCAGATGGTCGCACGCCATGAAAGCCTGAGAAACACCTTCCTGGAAGAAGACGACGCGATCTGGCAGACGGTCGGCCGGACCGGCTACGGCTGGAGCGAGCCGGCGCCGCCCGCCGCCGGCGACCGCCTCGAAGACTTGCTGCTGGAGCTGGCGCGAAAACCCTTCGATCTGATTGAGGGGCCCCTGTTGCGGGTAGCGCTGATCCGATGCGCGGCGCAGGAGCACGTGCTGCATTTTTCCATGCATCACATCATCTCGGACGGCTGGTCGATGGACGTCTTGAACAAGGAGTTCAGCGAGGCCTACCGTGCCGCACGCAGCGGCGCCGCTGCATCGTTGTCGCCATTGCCGATTCAGTACGGCGACTACACCTTGTGGCAACGCGACTGGGTCGATGCCGAAGCGATGGACAAGCAATTGAATTTTTGGCGAGAGCGGTTAGGCGGCGCCCAGGCGGTGCTGGAATTGCCGCTTTCGCGGATGCGCACCGGCATGCGCAGCGGCGAGGGCGGACGCGAGGAAAGTTTGCTGACGCCCGCACTGCTGGCGCAACTGCGCACCCTCGCGCAGCGATACGACGCCAGCCTGTTCATGCTGCTGCTGGCGGCTTACGACGTCTTGCTGGCGCGCTATAGCGGTCAGCAAGACATCCGCATCGGCGTGCCCGCGGCCGGGCGGGAACGGCTTGAGACCGCGCCGCTGATCGGTTTTTTTGTCAATACGCTGGTCATCCGCAGCGAGCTCGACGGCCTGCTCACTTTCAGCCAGTTGCTCGAACACGTGCGTGAACGGGTGCTCGAGGCGCACGCGCATCAGGATCTGCCGTTCGCCCGCCTGGTGGATGCATTGCAGCCTGAGCGCAGCCTTGGTCACAGTCCCTTGTTCCAGGCCATGTTCAATTTTTCCGTGGTCAGCGATGAAGACATGGCGCTCCCCGGATTGCGGGTATCGCGGCTGCAGGGCGCGATCGAGACTTCGCGTTTCGACCTGGTGCTCAATGTGGTCGACTCGCCCACGCCGCTGGTGGCGTTCAACTATTCCAACGATGTCCTCGACGCGCCCGTGATCCGTCGCCTGCTGGGACACTATGTCGAAATACTCACTCAACTGGCAGCCCACGGCGGCACGTTGCCGCTGGGCTCGCTGCACCTGAGCCAGGCGCGTGGTGCAGGGCAGGAGCAGGCGAGGCCACG
>Ga0209646_1000156_pt1 | contig 95083 bp, 84 predicted proteins | sample AraplaL_Col_mTSA_FD_184259 | JGI IMG/M metagenome (GOLD analysis project Ga0209646, IMG submission 184259) | Arabidopsis root microbial communities from the University of North Carolina, USA - plate scrape CL_Col_mTSA (SPAdes) (version 2) | ecosystem: Host-associated > Plants > Roots >...
TCTCAAGCAGATGCACGCAGACTTGTGTGCGTTGGGATTTGAAGGCTCTTATGATCGCGTTGCCGCGTTCGCCCGGCAATGGAAAGTGGATCAGTTAGACAGGGTCAATGCTGCGAGCAAAGGAACACCCCTCATTCGATTTAGCTCCTTCAAATTCTATAACGCGGTGGTCACCATTCTCTATTCGCTGTTCCCATCCAGTCAGTTGTAACTCCACTTCATTGGGATCGAAATGTTGTAGAACGAACTCTGTATTTTTCAGCTCTGTGCTAAACGTCGATTCGGCGAAGGCGACTGCCGACATTCTTAACTCCAGGAACCGCAGCTCTACGGTTCGTTTGCATAGACCAGGTAGACTCTCGGGAAAAATGACTGCGTTCTCCGGACACAATGTGCAACGCTGAACCAAACACACCGCTTTCCCATCGGGCTCAAAATCGGGGGCGATACTTTTCGGCGGGTGCGTAGGATCTTTGCAACCGACTCCTAAGCGGCTGCGCCTGAGCGCCCGATAGTCACTAAGCCGATTGCGCTCTTCTTCAGAAACGACACCATCTCTAGAAACCTTTGCAAGAATAGTGGGATCCACTCGATGATTTGCCTCGATTTCTTCCCATAGTGCATTACTGAAAATCGAGTAGAGTTTATTTCGTTCGTCATTGAGCACAGTGTTGTCGAGGTACTCTTGGGTGGTTCGTGGATTTTTGTGCCCCAGTACTTGCATGACGTAAAGCACCATGCCACCGCTCACGCGATACGCGTATTCAGCAAACGCGTCACGAAAGTCAGAAGGCTTTAACGTAGAGATGCACTTTTCTGGTGATCGGCCTTCATTGAGACCTGCGACCAGCGTTCCTAGAAAAGTATTGCTACGTGGCCACCCGGTGAATGAGTAGTTCTCGCCGTGAAGAAAACAAACTCCCTGTTTCGACATAAACAACCATGGCGAACGACAGCCCTCCCTTAAACGGACAATCTCTGCCATCTTTCTGTCCAGTTCGGCTTGCGGCATAGGCTTTACGCGTAATGAGTCGTACTCGACTTCCCGCTCCGCTAGCTCTGCATACATATGGTCCCGAAGGGGCATCGTGCGCTTCACAAGTGCGGTTATTACAATGCCTGCAGATTCCCGACTTTTAAAGAGTCCCTCAATTATCTGCTCTGACTTTCCCCGAGCTTTGAAGCCACGCAAGAGATAGCGGCTCGGATCCTTCGGATGGGTCTCGAGGAAGTTGCTATGAATATCTATACTCAACAGGACAGACGGATTCCAGCCCGTACCCGCCAAGCACAGGTGAAAGGCCATCCTTGCATCATCAGCGTCTGGGTAGAACCCGTCTTTCGAAGCTTCGCAACTTGGAACATTCGGTAGTGTTTCCCAGCGATGCAACACCGCACGCCAGCCGTGCTTTAGAGCGAAACGAATTTCATTGATTTGCCACTGTGGAGGCAGATGTCGACGGGGTATTTCCCCTTCCGGCGCCCTCCAATGCAGACGAGGCAGTTTAAAGGCGACTCGCGTCAAGTTCAGAATACGAAGAAAGTTATTGAACGTTGATTTGTGCATCTGCCAATCGGACGCACATTGCCGGTGGATTTCAGAGATGTCAGAGATTGCCTTGACCGTCAGCGTCTGCTCTCCGCCCATAGGAACCGCTGCCTCTACGGTGTCGAAGAGACGCCACCATGCACGCATCCCCGCAATCACCCGCCTAACTGTTACCTGGGAGCACTGATCAAGATCCGCACGAATTACTGGCGCAAGCTGCCTGATTAGCTCCGGTCGTCCAGTCGAGGCCCCATTTGATCTACCCCGTCGTCCTTGCCAGCCATCCCTAAACACATGCAAGTTCACCAAGCAGGGATGCGTTGGGTGAGTAGTCCAGAATCGGAGAGGATCGTTATCGCTTTCTCCGGGGAATTTCGGTGCCGGCGCGACCACAAGCGTCGCGCTCTCCTTCACGTGTAGCTTGTTGTAAGTTCGGATACTCATCCTGTGTCGTCACCTTATGGTGCGGCTTCCCGAGTACTATTCTCGTGATCTTCATCGTAACGGATCGCCAGCCCACCACCACGCATATCCAAAAACCACTGTAAATAGATCATCGTAGTACTTTCATGGGAGTGCCCCAACTGGGGCTGTATTACAAACCTAACGGCGCTCACCGCGCTAGACTCAAGAAGCGCCAGCGGCGCATCCATACCTAGAGCAAGCAGGGCTTCGTGCTTCTTCATCTCCGACCATAACGTTGAGCATGCCCACCAATCTCGCCCAAGGTGCGGCGACCAGCCTTTGAAGGGCAACAAGACCCCGGTCCATGCACGGTAGAGATCCCTGCTAGTAATACGATTGCCAGTCTGCTCGTCGAGAAACAGATGAACTGTTTCATTGATCCGATGCTTTTGAGCAGTTGGTGAAGGAGCCGATTTAATCCAACGCCTAAGAGCAGGATTTCGTAAGCGCTTTCTATAGTCTTGTAGACGTTCGACAAGATGTAGCGGCACCCAAATCTCTCTCTCAGGGCCAATTTTATCGCCGTGGTCGTAGCCGTAGGACGGCCCCTTGCTACCGAACTTGATCGTCACACGCACCTGCTGGTCTAAGTAGGGCGCTTCAGGGTTGTTCACTCGCCATTCTTGGCGGTCTTCTGGTATCGTATCAACGCGCAAACAAGAGACTTCTTCTCGTCGTAGCCCCGTTAGAAGGATGATTTCGCACATTAATCCTTTTGTCTCGCCAAATCGCTCGTCAACTCTCCCGAGCCACGCTCTGACCTCGTCATTTGTTGGCATGCGCAAGCTTCGCTTTTTTGTTCGAACCTTACCGACTCGAACAGGGACGTCCCTCACTAGGTGTCCTATCGAACTCGTCGCACTACCATCCCTCCGGGTAACGATTTCGCTTGGAACAACAAAGGCAGAGCGATAGCCTTTTGCGGCTAACCAAGAGACGAAGTCGCATGCCAATTGGATACGAAGGTTGATCGTGTTTGGGCTTAGGCCCACTCCATCGCGAGACCACACACCATCTAGCATGTCAGCTTGATAACGTCCCAGAATATGGGCTGAATAGTCGCACGTAGTCGGATCGACACCTCTAAGTTCGGCCCACTCCAAAAAGTTGGCGAGCCAGTATGCATAGTTCTTGATGGTTTGAAAACTGGGCACGCGTCCGACTGGTGCTCCGTCAGCACGGACAGGCCAAAGAGCGAGTCCTCGGTCAATAAGATACCTACTCCCCTGTCTGTGATACCGAGGACTTGAGTCAAATATGCATGGCAGATGGGCCACTCGGCTGAACTTCACCGTGATCTTTTTATCAAGTTGGCTATAGAAAACTATGTATCCCATATCTAATAATTTCGGATCTGCCTATATGTAATAATGTCGCATTGCCACGAATGTGATTGCAAGTCCATCTACTGAAATAGAACATGTTTATATTTAAGAACCTTCAGATTTATCGCCTTCCGGCCCCTTGGGCCATCAGCGCCGACCAGCTCGAATCCAATCTCGCTCCTCAGGCCTTTGCCGCCTGCTCCAGCCTGGAAATGCAGTCGCAAGGCTGGGTTTCGCCGCGCGGCAACGAGCGCCTGGTGCATGTGGTCAACCGCCAGTTCCTGCTCAAGCTGGACACCGAAAAGAAACTGCTGCCGAGCACCGTGATCAACCAGGTGACCAAGGCACGCGCCGCCGAGTTGGAAGAACAACAAGGTTTTGCACCGGGCCGCAAGCAGACCAAGGAACTGAAAGAACAGGTCACCGATGAGTTGCTGCCGCGCGCCTTCAGCATCGTGCGCAGCACCTGGACCTGGATCGATCCGGTCAACGGCTGGCTGATCGTCGATGCCGGCAGCCCCGGCAAGGCCGAGGAAGTATTGAAGCTGCTGCTCAAGGCGATCCCGAAATTCCCGCTGGAGACGCTGCGCACGGTGCGTTCGCCGTTGTCGTCGATGACCGATTGGCTGGCCTCGGACGAAGCGCCGAGCGGCTTCACCGTCGACCAGGACACGGAACTGCGCGCCAGCGGCGACAGCAAGGCGACCGTGCGTTTCGTGCGCCATACGCTGGAGCCGGAAGACGTGCAGCGCCACATCGAATCAGGCAAGCAATGCACGCGCCTGGCGCTGACCTGGAACGACCGCGTGTCGTTCGTGCTGACCGAGAACCTGAGCGTGAAGAAGATCACGCCGCTGGACGTATTGAAGGAAGACAGCGACGTCACGTCGAAGAACGACGACGAGCGCTTTGACGGCGACTTCATGTTGATGACCGGCGAAGTCAGCAAGATGCTGGCCGACCTGGTCGAGGCGCTGGGCGGACAATTGCGCGAGAACGACGGTACTGCGGCATTGGCTGCTGCGGCCTGATTCGCTTCCGCCAACGAACGACGCCGGGCGATCGCAAGATCGGCCCGGCGTTTTTCATGGCGCCGCAGGAATGTTCCGCTTACTGCGCGACGCGCTTTTTCTTCGGTGCGATCAATACCGCGTCGAGCGCCTTCATGGCGTGGCAGATGGTGTTGGCCAGGCGTTCGCAGCTGACGCCGTCGCGTGCGCTCAGGGACAGGCCATGCAGCACTGCGGTGTAGAAATCGGCCAGCCCGTCGATGTCGGCGTCGGCGCTCAGTTCGTTCTGCTCCTGCGCCTTGCGGAAACGCTTGAGCAGTTCCTGGCGCTTCTTCTGGCGGCGCGCCGTCATTTCTTCGGCGTGGGCGGCGTTTTCCGGGGCGCAGTTGATGGCCGAGACGACCACCATGCAGCCCTTGCCGTTGGCCGGGTCGGCGTACAGGGCGACGCTGGTTTGCAACATGTTGTGCAAATCCTCGCGCATGCCCTTGCCTTCTTTCAGAGCGTTGATTGGACCGATGGCCGTGGTTGCCGAATAGAAATCGATAGCTTCGCGGAACAGCGCATTCTTGTCGCCGAACGCGGCATACAGACTCGGCGCCTTGACGCCGATGGCGGCCGTCAGGTCAGCCATGGTGGTGCCTTCGTAACCTTTGTTCCAAAAAACCTGCATTGCCAGGCGTAACGCTTCGTCTCGGTCGAAACTGCGCGGCCGCCCTCTTGTTTGCTGCATGGGAATTCTCCTTTTTGCTACGGCTGCATGGAATATCGATGTTCAGTGTAGCTTAATATAACTTGAATTACAAAAATACATTGACAACATTTCCCGTAAAAATCTATTATGTAACACGCATTACATAAATACAAACTATGATGATGCGCAGGCTTTCCGGCTTGCAGTTGCCTTGCAGGAAAGAAAGCCGCCAGACGAACCGGGGAAGGATTGCGGGCCGGATTTTCGGCCCGTGTCAGCCAGGACGGCGGACAGCATGGGATGCAAAAATATGCGCATAATGTGACTTCGCCGCGATTGCTTTCTGCCGGTTCCATCCAACGATGCAACGAAAAGGAAAATGTCATGACACGCAAGACCCGTATAGAACATTACCGGAACATTGGTATCAGTGCGCACATCGATGCCGGTAAAACCACCACCACCGAGCGCATCCTGTTTTATACCGGCGTCAATCACAAGATTGGCGAAGTGCATGACGGCGCCGCGACCATGGACTGGATGGAGCAGGAGCAGGAGCGCGGCATCACCATCACGTCGGCCGCCACTACCGCCTTCTGGAAAGGCATGGCCGGCAATTATCCGGAACACCGCATCAACATCATCGACACGCCGGGCCACGTCGACTTCACCATCGAAGTCGAGCGCTCGATGCGCGTGCTCGACGGCGCGGTCATGGTCTACGATTCGGTCGGCGGCGTGCAGCCGCAATCCGAGACCGTGTGGCGCCAGGCGAACAAATATGGCGTCCCGCGCATGGCCTTCGTCAACAAGATGGATCGCGTCGGCGCGGACTTTTTCCGCGTGCAGAAACAGATCGGCGACCGCCTGAAAGGCAATGCCGTGCCGATCCAGATTCCGATCGGTGCGGAAGACCATTTCCAGGGCGTGATCGACCTGGTCAAGATGAAGGCGATTATCTGGGATGAAGCCAGCCAGGGCGTGAAGTTCGAGTACCAGCCGATCCCGGCCGAGCTGGAAGAGACGGCGCGCGAGTGGCACGACAAGATGATCGAACAGGCCGCCGAGGCCAATGAACAGTTGCTGGAGAAGTATCTCAGCGGCACGCCGCTGACCGAGGAAGACATCAAGCACGGCCTGCGCCTGCGCACCATCGCCGGCGAGATCGTGCCGATGCTGTGCGGCAGCGCGTTCAAGAACAAGGGCGTGCAGGCCATGCTCGACGCGGTCATCGATTATCTGCCGTCGCCGATCGACGTGCCGGCGATCAAGGGTCACGATGAAGAAGACAACGAGATTGAGCGCCACCCGGCCGATGATGAAAAATTCTCGGCGCTGGCCTTCAAGATCATGACCGACCCATTCGTCGGCCAGCTGATTTTCTTCCGCGTGTATTCGGGCATGGTCAATTCGGGCGACACCGTCTATAACCCGATCAAGGGCAAGAAGGAGCGCCTCGGCCGCATCCTGCAAATGCATGCGAACGAACGCAAGGAAATCAAGGAGGTGTATGCGGGCGACATCGCGGCTGCGGTCGGGCTCAAGGACGTCACCACGGGCGACACGCTGTCCGATCCGGATCACGTGATCATCCTGGAACGCATGGTCTTCCCTGAGCCGGTGATTTCGCAGGCGGTGGAACCGAAGACCAAGGCCGACCAGGAGAAGATGGGTATCGCCCTGAATCGCCTGGCGCAGGAAGATCCGTCGTTCCGCGTGCGCACCGATGAAGAATCCGGCCAGACGATTATTTCCGGCATGGGGGAGCTGCATCTGGAAATCCTGGTCGATCGCATGAAGCGCGAGTTCAACGTTGAGGCGACCGTTGGCAAGCCGCAGGTCGCCTACCGCGAAGCGATTCGCAAAACCGTGGAGGATGTCGAAGGCAAATTCGTCAAGCAATCCGGCGGACGCGGCCAATACGGCCACGTGGTGCTGAAGCTGGAACCGCTGCCGCCCGGCAAGGGCTATGAGTTTGTCGACGCCATCAAGGGCGGCGTGGTGCCGCGCGAGTTCATTCCTGCGGTCGACAAAGGCATTCAGGAAACGCTGGGCAGCGGTGTGCTCGCCGGTTATCCGGTGGTGGACATCCGCGCGACGCTGACCTTCGGTTCTTATCATGACGTCGACTCGAACGAAAATGCCTTCCGCATGGCCGGTTCGATGGCGTTCAAGGAAGGCATGCGCCGGGCCAGCCCGGTGCTGCTGGAACCGATGATGGCGGTCGAAGTGGAAACGCCGGAAGACTACGCCGGTACCGTGATGGGCGACTTGTCGTCGCGTCGCGGCATGGTGCAGGGCATGGATGAGATCGCCGGCGGTGGCGGCAAGATCATCAAGGCCGAAGTGCCGCTGTCGGAAATGTTCGGCTACTCGACGTCGTTGCGCTCGGCGACCCAGGGACGCGCGACTTATACGATGGAGTTCAAGCACTATGCCGAAGCACCGCGGCAGGTGATTGAGCAACTGACAACGTCCAGGAAGGACGGCAAGTAAGCATTGCCGGGCGAATGCGGTCCGCATTCGCCCGCGTCCTCCCGTCAATGCGGATGCCCTGCCAGGGCCTGCCGCCCCTCCCTCCGCTCTGCAATCTGCACACACATTGCAACAGAAAGTTGCCGCCGATCATGACTTTCACATTGACGGCGTGAATGCTTACGAAATCCCGTATCCGGATGCTAGGATGATGTCAGCAGCGCCAAGAGCCGGACAGTCCAACCGGCCGATAAGATGTCTTTCTTGCTTGCAGGGCCAGGGGAGGTATTGCAATGAAATCGACAGGATTGATTTTCAGGTTGCTGGTCGTCTCGCTGTATTTGTATTGCGTACCTGCAGGCAACGCCGTGGGTCAGGGTGTCAGAACAGTACAGATCGGATTTGCGGCGCCCTTGACGGAAATGCCTGGCAAAAGTGGACGCGACGCTGCCTTGCTTGCCATCGATGAAATCAATGCTCGCCCGCTGTACATCGCCGGAGAAAAGATAGTTCTGAAGCTGCTGGATCAGGATGACAAGGCCGATGTCAATATCGCCATCCTGACCGCACGCTATTTCATCGCATCCAAAGTCGTCGCGGTCGTCGGGCATTGGAATTCCGCCGCCAGCATCGCCACGGCGAAGATTTACAGCGACGCCGGGATCGCCGAGATCAGCCCCTCCTCCACCAGCACCGAATACACGCAGCAAGGTTTGCCAACCACCTTTCGCATGGTCGGCCATGACGGCATACGGACAAATTATATCGGGGAGCATGTCTTGAGAACCTTACGGGCGGAGCGCATCATGGTGATTGATGACGCCACCTTGTTCGGCAAGGCGATAGCCGATCAGTTCATCAACTATATTCAGGCAAACGGCGGCTTGATTTCAGGACGCATGAGCATCAGCAACAAGACATCGAATTATGCGCTGGCGCTGGAGTCGGTCCGACAGGCCAGGCCCGATCTCATCTTTCATGCCGGCCGCCTGTATTCGGGGGACCTGAATCACAGCGAGAGTCTCCTCGGCGGTCTCAGGCGACTCGGCTTCCCGAAGAACATGGTTCTTGCAGAAGTGACGATCGATCCGGAGTCCATGCGTGAAGCGGCTCTGGGCGATATCAATATATTCTCGATTTCTCCCGGCATTCCTTTTGAGAAACTGCCGCGCTGGAAGTCTTTTCAGAAGAACTTCACCGCCCGTTTTTCCTCGCGCATTACGCCATATACGCTCTCGGCTTATGACGCCGTCTATGTGCTTGCCGAGGCGATGAAGCAGGCCGGCTCCCTCGATCCGCCGAGAATCAGCGCCATCTTGCACAACATCAAATACGTCGGATTGACGGGACCGATCTCGTTCGACGCCAAGGGCGACGTCACCAGTCCCAGCTACACGCTGTATCAGATCAAGCAGGGCGCCTGGGTGCCGATCAGCGTTCTCGGCAGATAGCGCAATCCGGGTGGGGGGCGCCTGGCGTCAGAATCGGTGAACCCGAGACTCCTGCTTCAATCCGGGTAAACAATCTTGGAAATTGAGGGAGGAAATCTTGCAGAAAATAGCTATCCCTCAAATACCCCCCATACAGAGATACTTCGTGACGTGATAATCGTCCAGTCCGTATTTCGAACCTTCGCGTCCGATGCCCGATTGCTTCACGCCGCCGAATGGCGCCATCTCGTTGGAGATCACACCGGTGTTGATGCCGACCATGCCATATTCCAGGCCTTCGGCGATACGCCAGACGCGGCCGATATCGCGCGTATAGAAGTAGCTGGCCAGGCCGAACTCCGTGTCGTTGGCCAGGCCGATGACCTCGTCATCCGACTTGAAACGGAACAGGGGCGCCAATGGGCCGAAGGTTTCTTCTTTCGCCACCAGCATCCGCGAATTGGCATCGCACACCACGGTCGGCTCAAAGAACGTCTGCCCCAGCGCATGACGCTTGCCGCCGGTGATGACTTTGCCACCCTTGCCCAGCGCATCGGCGATATGTTCTTCCATTTTGGCGACGGCGTTTTCGTCGATCAATGGCCCTTGGCTGACACCCGCCGTCAGACCATTTCCCACTTTCATCTTGTTGACGGCCGCAACCAGCTTCTCCGCAAACGCATCGTAGACGCCGTCCTGAACGTACAGTCGATTCGCACACACGCAAGTTTGACCGGTATTGCGGAATTTGCTCGCCAGCGCGCCCTCTACGGCAGCATCCAGATCGGCGTCGTCGAATACGATAAATGGCGCGTTGCCGCCTAACTCCAGCGACACTTTCTTGATCGTTCCGGCGCTTTGCGCCATCAGTATCCGCCCCACTTCGGTCGATCCCGTAAAGCTGAGCTTGCGCACGATGGGGTTGCTTGTCATTTCAGCGCCGATGGCCGCCGCCGAGCCGGTAATGACCGAGAAGACACCGCGAGGCACACCTGCCTCTTCCGCCAACACAGCCAACGCCAGCGCCGAATAGGGAGTCTGGGTCGCAGGCTTGACCACGATCGGGCAACCTGCGGCTAAGGCGGCGCCCACCTTGCGCGTGATCATGGACGAGGGAAAATTCCACGGTGTAATTGCCGCGCAGACGCCAATCGGCTCTTTGACCACCACGATGCGACGGTCGGACGACGGCCCGGGGATGGTGTCGCCGTAGGCGCGCTTGCCTTCTTCGCCGAACCACTCCAGATACGACGCGGCGTAGGCGATCTCGCCCTTCGACTCCGCCAGCGGTTTGCCCTGCTCCACGGTCATGATCGTTGCAAGGTCGTCCGAATTGGCAATCATCAGATCGAACCAGCGGCGCAAAATCGTCGCACGCTCCTTCGCGGATTTGTTGCGCCAGCCGCGCCAGCCGGCGTTGGCGGCGTCAATTGCACGACGCGTTTCACTGCCGCCCATTTTGGGAATCGTCCCGATGATCTCGCCCGTGGCCGGATTGTTGACGGAAACGATGCCGCCTTCGTTGGCGTCGACCCATTGGCCGTCGATGTAGCATTGCTGGCGGAATAAGCCAGGTTTGTTCAGTGCAAGCATGTGAATCTCTTTCAAAAAGAAAATGCTGATCGTCAGATATGCAAGGCACGGCCATACGCAGCCAAGACGGCTTCGTGCATGCTTTCGGAAACGGTGGGATGCGGGAAGACCGTTTCCATCAATTCGGCCTCCGTGCTTTCGAGTTCACGGGCAATCGCATAGCCCTGAATCATCTCGGTCACTTCTTCGCCGACCATGTGCGCACCCAGTAATTCGCCGCTGGCGTCATCGAAGACGACCTTCGCAAAACCGCCCGTGGCGCCCAGCGCAATGGCCTTGCCGTTGACTGCCAGAGGAAATGTCCCGATACGCACCTTGTGTCCGTTCGCTTTGGCCTGTGCTTCGGTCAGCCCGACGCTGGCGACTTGCGGATGGCTGTAAGTGCATGCCGGAATCCTGGTAGCATCCAGGGCATGCGGATTCATGCCGGCGATCTTTTCCACACAGATCACCGCTTCATGACTGGCCTTGTGCGCCAGCCAGGGCGCACCGGCGAGGTCGCCAATGGCGTAGACGCCCGGCTCGCCTGTCGCGCCATAGGCGTCGGTGACGACATGGCTTCGATCGATTTTCACCGCTGTCGCTTCCAGGCCGAGCTCCTCGATATTGCCGACGATACCGGCTGCAGTCAACACGACATCGGCAGTCAGGCTTTCCTTATGCCGGCCGTCCAATTGCAGCGTCCACTCGTCAACGCCGCCGTTGCGCCGCTTGCTGCTGCTCGTCAGGCGCGACCCCAGATAGAGTTGCATGCCCTGCTTACGCAAGGCGTCGCCCATATGCCTGGAAATATCCTCGTCTTCCACGGGCAGCACACGCTCGGCCATTTCAACGACGCTGACCTTGGCGCCCAGTGCGTGATAGAAACTGGCGAACTCGATGCCGATCGCACCGGCGCCGACGACGACCAGATGTGTTGGCACGCGCGTGGGCATCAGCGCCTCGCGATACGACCACACGCTCTCGCCGTCCGGCGTCAGGCCGGGCAACGGCCGTGCGCGCGCGCCGGTCGCGAGAATGATGTGCTTTGCCGAGATCGTTGACACGCCATTGGCGGTAGTGACGTCCAGCTTGCCGCCGCCGGCCAGCCGGGCGTGTCCTGCAATCACGGCAATCTTGTTTTTCTTCATCAGGTACGTCACGCCGCTTTGCAACTGTCCTGCAACGTCGCGTGAACGCTTGACCATGGCGGCAAGATCAATCTGCGGCGCGGCAACCTGGACACCAAAGCGTCCGGCATCCTTGACCAGACGCAGAATGTCTGCCGAGCGCAGCAGCGCCTTGGTCGGGATGCAGCCCCAGTTCAGGCAGATGCCGCCCAGTTGCGCCTTTTCCACCAGCGCCGTTTTCAATCCCAGTTGCGCGGCGCGGATAGCGGCCACATACCCGCCAGGGCCGCCGCCGACGACCACCAGGTCATAGTTTTCCATTGTCATTGTCGCCTCAGATCAAGGTGCTCAGGGGGTGCTCGATATGGCGCTGGAACAGCGCCAGCCACTGCGCAGCCACCGCGCCGTCAATGGCGCGATGATCGACCGACAGGGTCACATTCATGACGGACGCGATGGCAATCGCGCCATCCGCCACGACCGCCTGCTGCGATGTCGTGCCGACCGCCAGGATTGCTGCCTGCGGCGGATTGATGATCGCCGAGAACTCCTGCACGCCGAACATGCCCAGATTGCTGATGGTGAAGCTGCCGCCCTGATATTCCTCCGGCGCCAATTGGCCACTGCGCGCGCGCGCCGCCAGATCGGCGATCTCAGCGCTGACGGCGGAAAGCGATTTGCTGTCAGCCGCGCGCACCACCGGCGTAATCAGGCCGCCATCGGTCGATACCGCCACCGAAATATCGGCCTGCGCATACTGACGCAGCGCACTATCGGTCCAGCCGACATTCATCTGCGGCGAAGCCTTCAACGCCGCAGCGACTGCTTTGACGATGAAGTCGTTGACGGAAATCTTGCGGCTGCTACCGGCATTGATCTCTGCACGCAAGGCCATCAGCTTGTCCATCTTGCAGGCGGCGCTGAGGTAGAAATGCGGAATGGTCGATTTGCTTTCGCTCAGGCGGCGAGCAATCGTGCGGCGCATTCCCGAATGCGCAATTTCCACGTAGCCCGCATCGGTCGCCTTGGACGCCGATGACGCTACCGATGTGGATGTCGCAGCGGCATTGACATTGACAGGCTTGCTTGCAGTCGCAGCAGCCAGAGCATCGACATCGCGCTTGACGATGCGGCCATGCGGACCGCTGCCTTGTACGCCTTGCAGACCGATGCCACGATCCCTGGCCAGACGGCGCGCCAGCGGGCTGACAAAGACGCGCCCTCCTGCAGGCGCCCTTTGTGCTGTTGCCGAGACTGCGGGCGCAGGCGCGAAGGGCGCTGCAGGTGCAGGCGCGGCTGCGGGTGCGGTACCCGACGCTGTTCCAACGCCGGCGGCGGCCAGCACGGCGGCGATGTCGACACTGGTTTCACCTTCGGCAAACAGCACCGCGATGGGCGCTCCGACTTCGATGTCCTTGCCGGCCGGCGCCAGGATCTTGCCCAGGATGCCGGCCTGATCTGCGTCGAACTCAATCAGGGCCTTGTCGGTTTCTATCTCGGCCAGGGTTTCGCCGATGCGAATGCTGTCGCCCTCTTTCCTGGACCATTCCTTGATCACCGCAGATGTCGCGTTGGCGGCAATCTCGGGCATACGAATCAATATAGCCATCTCAGTTGCTTCCTTTTTTCAGGTCGGGGCGATAAGCCTCAATGTCGGTGTATTCGACCAGCTCCAGCACATTGCCTTCCGGGTCTTCGCAGAACGCCAGGTAGACGCCCGGACGCGCTTCGACGCGCTCCACCCCTGTCAGAAATCGGCTGCCGGCCTGGAGCAATATCGCAATCGCGGCATCGATATCACCGACGATGAATGTCAGATAACTGGCGCCGGCTCTATCCAGAATGTATTTTCCCGGCATTGCCGCTGCCGGCGCCGACGGTGTGTTCGGGGCCAGCAACTTGACGCGCTCGCCGTAAGGCGTTTGCAGCCGCACCACCGTATAGCCGTCGGCGGACAATGCGGACGGCGCGGCCTTCGCCGCCGGCACCACGATCTCACTGACAAATTGAAACCCCATCACGTCCTGGTAAAAGGCGCGCAGCTTGGGCAAGTCGCGGCAGGCGATGCCCACCTCGAGTGGGACGATCATGTCGATAGTCATGCCGACTCTCCCTGGGCTGCGCCTTTGTCGCGCATGACCTGCTGCAAGCCCGCCACGACTTCTTCGGTGCGTGCGGCGGCGGCGCGTTCCAGCACTTTCGAGATGCTGGGCGACGCCTCGCTGCCGGAAACACGCTGCACCGGTTGATCCAGCCAGTCGAAGTAGCGACGCTGAATTTCGTCGGCCAGCCAGGCGCCATACGACGTACCGGCGGCGCCCTGTTCCACGATCAGCACATTGTTGGTCTTGCGCAGGCTGGTTTCGATGGTGTCCCAGTCGATGCTGGCGCGGTCCAACCAGCGCAGGTCCACCACTTCAGCGTCGATGCCGGTCTGCGCTACGGCTTCCAGGCTATGCCCCACCATCGACAAATAGGTCAGCACCGTCATCTCGCTGCCGGCGCGACGCACGGCCGCCTTGCCGAATGGAATCTGGTAGTCGAAGTCATCGACCGGTGCGATACCCGACGCGTTGTACAGATCGACGTGTTCGATGACCAGTACCGGATCTTTCAAGGCCAACGCCGCATTCATCAATCCGACATAGTCGAACGGAGTCGACGGCGCCACAATGCGCCAGCCCGGGCTGGTCGCAAAGATGCCGGCAGGATCCATCGAGTGCTGCGATCCGTAACCGGTGCCCATGGCAACCTTGGTGCGCAAGACGAACGGCACTTCGATATCGCCGCCGAACATATGGCGCGCCTTGCCGATCTGGTTGAATACCTGATCCGCTGCTACCCACATGAAGTCGGGATACATGAATTCGACCACCGGCTTGAAACGGCCATCCATGGCCAATCCGCCACCGAGACCGCAAAATGCGTTCTCGCTGATCGGCGTACCCAGCGTACGGTCCGGGAATTTGTCCTTGAGGCCGCGTGTCGCACCATTGGTACCGCCCTTCAGGCGGTGCACGTCTTCACCCATGACCACGACGCTGTCATCGGTGCTCATGCGACGATCCATCACATCGGCGACCACATCGATGAACTTGCGCGTGTCCAGCTTGCCGCCGAAGCTTTCCTGCTCTTCGGTACGGGCGCCTTGCAACTCCGATAAATCACCGCGCACGCCGACGTTGCGGAAATCCGGGCTCGGCCACAGTTCGGGACGAATGCGCTTCTTGCCCGCCTTGCCGTTGGGATCGGCTTCCGTCAGCTCCTCCACGGCCTTCGCCATGGATGCCTTGATGCGATTGCGCAAGGCCAGGATGCCGGCCTCGTCAATCAGGCCGCGGGCCTGCATCTTGCTGCCCAGCAGATCCAGCGGATCGCGCTGGCGCCAGGATTGTTCCTCTTCCCGCGAGCGATAACCGAAAGCACTTCCCGGGAAACCGCCATTCTGATGGAAGAAGCGATACACATCGGCCTCGATGATCGTCGGCCCCTTGCCGGTGCGCATGTGCGCCAGCGCTTCATTCATGGCCAGATAGACGGCCAGCGGATCCATGCCGTTGACTTTCCAGCTGGGGATATTGAAGGCCAGACCGCGTGCCGACAGGCGCGGTTCTGCCGTGGCTTCGTCTACCGTAGTAGACACGGCGTAGCCGTTGTTCTCGATGAAGAAGCACAGCGGCAGTTTCCACGCTGCGGCAATGTTCATGGTTTCCAGCACCGAGCCGATGTTGACCGCGCCGTCGCCGAAGTAGGTCACGGCGACGTTTTCGGTTCCGGCATGACGATGCGCCCAGGCGGCGCCTGCCGCCAGTGGCACGCCGCCGCCCACGATCGCATTGGTGCCCAGCACGCCCGCCTCTTGCCAGCGCAAGTGCATGGAGCCGCCGCGGCCGCTGCAAAAGCCTTGCGCCAATCCAAGGATCTCCGCCAGGGTTCGCTGCAGCAAGGTATCGATTTCCGGCGTGAGCTCGGACTTGGGGTCGATGCCCTCGGGTGTCAGGTAGGCCAATGCCTTGGACAGAAACTGATGATGCCCGCGATGCGAACCATTGACCTGGTCGGCTGCCAACAGCGGCACGATGGAACCGGCGGCGCCGCCTTCCTGCCCGATGCTGGAGTGCGCGGGACCGTGCACGAGGCCATCCATCGCCAGTTCCAGAACGGTTTCTTCAAATGCCCGGATCAGGTGCGAATGGGTCAGCAATGTGCCCAGCACGGCCGGATCAGCGGCAGCCCAGTCGGCATCGGTAGTGCGCAATTCGACCCAGTTCGATGCCGGGGCGAGTGCAATGTGGTCTGACATGGTGTCAATCTCCAGATAGAGGTAGCGGTGAGTTCGGTATTAGATGTAGCTGTAGGAGGACCAGCCGCCGTCGGCGACGATGGCCTGCCCGTTGATATAAGAGGCGCTGTCGGACGCCAGGAACAGCGCCAGCGTCGCAATCTCGTGCGGCTGTCCCAGACGCCGCGCCGGCGTGCGCTTGACCAGTGCATCCAGATCCATGCGACCGGTTCGCACCAGCTCGTCGACCAGCGCGGTTTGGACGTAGCCCGGCGCCAGTGCGTTGACGCGCAAGCCCGACGGCGCCCATTCAACCGCCATGACCTTGGTCAGCATCACCACGGCCGCCTTGCTGGCGCAATACGCGGCACGCTCGGGAGCGGCAACGGTGCCGTACATCGAGGCGATATTGAGGATCACGCCGCCGCCCTGCTTGACCATATGGCGGGCTACCGACTGGCCACAATAGAACACGCCGTTGAGATTGATATCGATGGCGCGCCGCCAGTCGGCAGGCGCCAATTCCAGGGTCGGACGGTTGGCGGAAATGCCGGCGTTGTTGAGCAACACGTCAATCCGCCCAAAACGCGCCTGCGCGGCGTTGACCGCCTGTTCGACGGCGACGTCATCGGTGATCGATGCCAGGTAGGTGGCGACTTCGATGGTCGGGAAGACCGCATGCAACTCGGCACGCGCCTGCGCCAGCAACTCCTGGTTGATATCCAGCAGCGCCAGGTGCGCGCCGTTGACGGCAAAGGCGTTGGCCATCGCGCGACCGATGCCGCTGCCGGCGCCGGTGATGAAGATCACCTTGCCGGCCAGATCGGAAAAATTCCTGTACTGCGCGACGGCATGCAAGGCATGCGCGTCCAGGTCCTGCTGTCCCGGGTTCACGGTAGATACTGCGTTCGTCATACTGCCAGCCAATCTTTCAAAAGTTGGGGGTTGTCTGTCAATTCGTCCGGGGTGCCGCGAAACACGATGTGTCCGTGGCCCAGCAAACAAACGCCGGTTGAAATTTTCAATGCGATGGTGAGCTTCTGTTCCACCAGCACGACGGACACGCCGCGCCGATGGATCTCCTGGATCGCTTCGCCGACCACGGCGACGATCTTCGGCGCCAGACCTTCGGTCGGCTCGTCGATCAGGATGACCCGGGGGTTGCCCAGCAGCGAACGGCAGATCGTCAGCATCTGCTGTTCGCCGCCCGACAGATTGCCGGCGCGGGTATTGCGACGTTCCTTGAGACGCGGGAAGAAATCGAACATGTGTTCGACCGTCCATTGCGGCGCATCCTTGTGACCGGGCTGCATGCCCATCTGCAAGTTCTCGTCGACGCTCAGATTGCCGAATACCTCACGCTCTTCCGGCACAAAGGCAATGCCCGCGCGGCAGATGGCATAGGGACGCGAACCTGCCAGGTCCTTGCCGTCGAGCAGCACTTGCCCTCCGGTCGGCGGCACCAGCCCCATGATGGCGCGTGCCGTGGTCGAACGACCCGAACCATTGCGGCCCAGCAGGCTGATCACTTCGCCGTGCCCGACGTCGAAACTGACGCCCTGCAGAATGTGGCTTTTCCCGTAGTGTGCGTGCAGGTCACGCACCTGCAGCAAGGGAGCACCCTGCGCATGCTGCAAAGTTGACGGGATGGATTGACTGTTCATCATACGTTCACCTCGGTGCCCAGATAAGCCTCCTGTACTTGTGCATTGCTGCGCACTTCTTCCGGTGTGCCGGTGGCAACCACCTGGCCGTACACCAGAACGCTGATGCGGTCGCACAGAGAAAACACCACGTCCATGTCGTGCTCGACGATCATCAACGTGCGGCCGGCCGACAACTCGCGCAGCAAGTCGACGGTGTAATCGGTCTCTTCGCGCGACATCCCCGCCATGGGCTCATCGAGCAGCAAGACCTTGGGATCGGACGCCAGCGTCATGCCGATTTCCAGAGAGCGCTGCTCCGAATAGGAGAGCTCTCCTCCCAGGGTGTCGCGATGGCGTGTCAAGCGAACCTGCTCCAGCAGTTGTTCCGTCAATTCACGCACCCGGGAAAAACCGGAGACCGGACGCCACAAGGTGTATTGCAGTCCGAAGCGCTGCATCACGCCGAGCCGCAGGTTTTCGTAGACGGACAGCTTCGGAAAGATATTGGTGATTTGAAACGAGCGCGCCAGGCCAAGGCGATTGATGCGCTCGGCAGCGAGTCCGCCAATCGGCTGCTGCCCCAGCAGGATCTCGCCGGAACTTGGTTTGAACTGCCCCGAGATCAAATGAAACAAGGTCGATTTTCCTGCACCGTTCGGGCCGATGAAGGCATGGCGCTCGCCCTCGGACAGGTCGAGGCTTACGCCACGGATGATGTGCGCCTCGCCAAAGGATTTATGGACCTCGCGCAAGCTCAGCGCGATCTTATTGGCTCCTGCGCTCATGCTGCCTCCTGCTCGTTAAGCACCGCCCATGCGCGACTTGTTCTGCGTAGCGCCAAACCTCCCGCCATCACCAGAACCAAAGGCACTATCCAGGTCAACACGGCGCCGGGCAACCACGTCCGGCCGAACAGATCAATACCTGGCCAGACCTGCCCCGGCACTAGCAGCGACTGATAGTCCGCGCCCAGCGCACGCTGCAGCAATTCGACCGTAAAGACCGTCGCCGCAGCGCACAGCACGGTCCCGATGCTCCAGCCCAGCACATGGCGCAGCAATACGGCGCTGTCATGCTTGCTGCTCTTCCACCAGGAAAAAATTCCGGACAGCCCGGAAGGCATGAACATCATGACCGCCACGAAAATGATGCCCTGGTAGAGTAGCCAGGAACGCGTCAGATCGGATACGGCGTAGCCGAAGAAGGTCATGACGGCAGCGCCCAGAGCCGGTCCGAAAAACACGCCGACGCCGCCGATGTAGGCGTTCAGCACGACCTCGGAAGACAGGCGCACGTCGAACAGCACATAGTTTGCCGCCTCGTTGTTCATCGCCAGCAAGCCACCGGCGATGCCGGCAAACATGGCGGAGATCATGAACACCAGCACCCGCAGCACGTGCACGTTGTAGCCGAGGAATTTCAGACGATGCGCGTTCTCGCGCAGTCCCAGCGTCAATCGGCCCAGCGGCGTGCGGCTGAAGAAATACAGCAGCGCCAGCGAACCGACCACCCAGACCAGGGTCAGGTAATACACTTCGGACGGATTGCCGAACGAGATGCCCCACGCCGGCATGCGCATGGAAGACACCCCGCCTTCGCCGCCGAAGGTGCTTTTCAGATGCGGCGCCAACGCATGAAGCAATTCGGCCAGCGCCAGGGTAATCATGGAAAAATAGACGCCGCTGCGCTGTGTCGAAAACCAGCCGGCGACCAGACCCAATGCCGCGCCGCCGAGCGCGCCGAACACCGGCATCAGCGGCGTGGGCAACAAGCCTTCGCCGGAGAGCGCGTTCATCGCATGCAGCGTGGCAAAGGCGCCGATGCCAAAATACGCAGCGTGTCCGAACGACAGCATGCCGCCCTGTCCGGCCAGCACATTGAAGGCGCTGGCGAACAGTGCGCCGATCAGCATCTGAATGGCGGCGTTCACCAGGGCCTGCGACAACAAGCCGGGCAAGGCCACCAGCAACAGCAGGACTGCCGCCAGCAAAAGACGCAGATACAGTCTTTCGGCGCCGCCGCGATGCGCCCCGGCAGACCCGGCGGACAAGGATGCCTGAAGAGAATGATTCAATGGTTTGTTCATTTGTTTATTCCTTCTCGCCCATCAGGCCCGACGGACGCACCAGCAGTACGACCAGCATCAGGGCAAACGGGATGGTTGCCGCCAGCGATGAGACTTTCAGCATCAATAGGCCGCCGACTTGCTGCGCCCAATCACCGGCGCCGAGATATCCCAGCAGATCTGCCGCACTCAGATCGATCCCCACGGCAAAGGAGGAAATCAGGCCGATCAGAATCGAGGAGAGCATTGCGCCTTCCAGCGAGCCCAGCCCGCCGATGACCACCACCACGAACACCAGCACGCCCAGCTCCAGCGCCATGTTGGGATTGGTCGTATAAAAGGCGCCGGCAATCGCTCCTGCCAGGCCCGCCAGAGCAGCGCCGACGCCGAACACGCCCATGAACACCAACGGGACGTTGTGGCCCAGGGTCTCGGCCATGGCCGGCCGATAGATGGCCGAGCGCACCACGATGCCGATGCGGGTGCGCGACAGCAGCAGGTAGATCGCGCCGAACATCAGCAGCGAAATCACCCCCATCATCAGGCGATAGAACGGATAGTCCGTGCCGAACAGGCGGAACGCCGGGAAACTCAGCGCAGTCGGCACCTGATAATTGACCGGATAGTTGCCGAAGAAGAGCTTGATCACTTCGGCGATGATGAACGACAGGCCGAATGTCAGCAGAAGTTCATGAGCATGGCCGTGCTTGTGCACGCGACGCAGGAAGTAGCGCTCGACCATCACGCCGAGAAACCCGACGATGACGGGCGCAACAATGATCGCCGGCCAGAAGCCGATGACCTTCTGCAAGCTGTACGCCAGGTAGGCGCCTACCATGTAGAACGAGGTATGCGCAAAATTGAGCACACCCATCATGCCGAAGATGAGCGTCAGACCCGCGGACACCATGAAGAGCAGGAGACCGTAGATCGTGCCGTTGATCAGCGAGACAGTGAAGAATTCCATAAGTACTTTCCGGGGTGAGCGGGTAAAGCGGGCCCACGCTGCACAGAAATCTGGGCAGCCTGAAGTTGCCGGTCGCCGCCATTTCGCCGAAACGAAGATGACGCCGACCGCTATGACGATGAAGGATTACGCCGGGCGTTGCATCTTGCAGGAGCTCTGCACGGGATTGGCAGCCTCTTCTGCACTGAACTTCCTGACCACCTTGAAGCCCATGTCGGTGTCGTCAACTTTGTACTTGACGTTCTTTTCAACACGCGACACCACGACCGGCAGCAGCACCTGATGGTCGGCTGCGCGAATCGAGGTTTCGCCCATCGGCGTCTCGATCTTGACCTTCTCCAGCGCCTTGGCCAGTTCGGTCACGTTGACTTTGTCGCCGCTTACCTTGGTCTGCTTGAGCGCTTCACCCAGCATCTGCATGCCGAATACGGTTTGCGGCTCGATGAACGTCGGATAGTGTCCGGTCTTGGCCTTGTAGTCGTTGCCGAATTGCTCGGTCTGCTTGTTCGTTTCGATGTTGAACGCATGCGAAATGTAGTGGCCCAGCGCGGTGTCGCCTGCGTTGCCGATGTTGCCCGGCTGATCGAGGAAGACGGTGCCGAAGCGCAGCTTCAGGCCGGCAGCGCGCGTTGCCTTCATCAGCAACAGCAAGTCGTTGGACCAGTTTCCGGTCAATACCGTCTCGGCGCCGCTGGCCTTGATTTTTGCGACGTAGGGCGAGAAATCCTGGATCTTGTTGACGTCGTGTAGCGTGCTTTCCACGACGGTATAGCCGCCGGTCGGCGCGAATTCCTTGATGGCCTTGTCCATGTCGGCGCCCCAGGAATAATTCTGGTTCATCGCGTAGACCTTGCTACCCAGCTCTTTGGTTTCCTTCATTGCCGGCACTAGCGTTTTTACGCGCATCACGGCATTTGTGGTGAAACGGAAATGATAGAAGTGGCACTTGTCGCCGGTCAGTTCCAGCGCCTCGCCACCCATGTTGAGGAACAGCACTTCCTTGCCGGCATTGCGCAGATTGTATTTGCGTACGTCTTCCGTGATCTGGCCCGACACCGCAGACGATGAGCCTTGGATGATGATTTGCGCACCGCCGGCGATTGCGGCCTTCACCTTGTCGGACGCGCCCGCCGGACCGCCCTGATTGTCGTATTCGGTGATTTGAACAGGGACGCCGTTCCAGCCGCCCGCGGCGTTCAGGCGATCAAGTTCGTACTTGACCGCAGCCCGATACAACAGGCCAGTCGATGCTTGCGGCCCCGAAAGCGTCTCCACCAACGCGATCTTCAACGGTGCGCCCGCCTGGGCTGCTCCCGCCGCGATCAAAGCGCAGAAAGACAAAGCGATTTGTTTCTTGTTCATTGATACATCTCCATTTTGATTTTTGAAATGACATCCGGCACTGCAAAAAGACAACTGCAAAAAACTGCTGCAAGTCAGATCAAGCCCAGGAACTGCCCCATGCGCTCGATCTGCACTTCCATCATGTGGCGCCCGGGGTGCACGGCGAAGCCGCACGCACCGGCTTTTGCCAGCAGCGGCGTGATCTCCGTCTTCATGATCACTTCGGCAACGACCGCGCCCGGAGGCAAGCCATCCGGCGTGAACGGCAGCGGGTCCGACTCCTGCAAGCCGAGTGACGTGGAATTGATGGCGAGGGTGTAGCCCTGCGGCCGTGCGTCGGCCAGATGGGCGTCCAATCGCGGATAGCGCTGACGCAGTTCGCGCACCAAGTGTTCCGCGCGCACCGCACTGCGGTTGTATATGCCGATGGCCGCGACGCCCTCATCCGCCAGCGCGTGGACGATCGCCTTGGCAGCACCGCCGGCGCCGGCGAGATAGACCCGACGCCCCTTGAGAACATGGCCCTGCGCCAACAGACCGCCGACGAAACCAATTCCGTCGAAGTTGCTGCCGATCAGGCTGCGCGCGCCATCCGGCTGGTCATCGAAGCGCACGATATTGACGGCGCCCATGCGCTGCGCCGACTCGGTCAGCGTAGTGCAATGTTGAAGAATGATTTCCTTGTAGGGGATGGTGACGACCAGCCCTGCCAGACTCCGGATCAGCGGCACCGCCGCGATGAATTGCGCGAAATGATCAGGGCGGACATTGAACGGCACCATCACCGCATCCACGTCGTGCTGCGCCATCAACGCATTGAATGCGGGCGGCGTACGGACATGGCCTATCGGGTCCGCAAGAATTGCCACCACCTTGGTGCTGCCGGTAATCTGCCTGCCTGTATTGCTCAGCATGATGCCTCCTCGCTAACGCCCGCCATCGTGTGTGGCCAGTCTTTTTATCGTTTTCCCGGCAGCATGGTTTGTGATGCCGGAGTAGAATTTTGCAAAGATGTCTGATAAGATATTAAACATGTCAGACAAGTTGAGAGGCGATTTTACCGAGCACTTTGGAAGGTGTCAACAGATCGCTGCTGACGTGGCCAGCAAATAAAAAATGCGGGAAATCGGCGTGTAGTCGACTGGTAATCAGCGCGAATACGGCGCGATACCTGCCTGCCCATCAAGGAGATAACGTGATTTCGTTCAGCAACAAGACCTTTTTAATTACCGGCGCAGCCGGCGGGATTGCCCGTGCAACCGCCCTGCTGGTCGCCCGACATGGCGCCAACGTCGCATTGAGCGACGTCAACCCATCCGCCCTGGAAACCTTGCAAAGCGAATTGCGAGCGCAAGTCCCCGAGGCCCAGATCAGCATCCACGTCACCGACGTCTCCGATGCGCAGGCTTGCCGCAACGTTGCACAGCAGGTCGCAGCGCGCTTTGGCGGGATTGACCATCTGGTCCACTCTGCCGGCATCTATCCTGAAAAACTGGTGACCGACATGACTGCCGATGAATGGCACAAACTGATGCAGATCAATCTGGATGGCACCTTCTACATTTGCCGTGCCGTCATACCGTTCCTGACCGAGGGCAGCTCCATCGTCACGCTGTCTTCCGTCGCGGCGCAGCGTGGCAGCTATGCACATGCGCATTACGCCGCTTCCAAGGGCGCGGTCATCAGCTTTTCCCGCAGCCTGGCGCTTGAACTCGCGCCAAAAACACGAGTCAATGCCCTGTCTCCGGGTATCATTGCGACTCCGATGACCAGGGACTTGCTAGCAAAGAACGAACAGGCGCTATTGCAAAATACGCCGCTCAAGCGCCTCGGCACGGCGGAAGAAGTTGCCGGCGGCATCGCCTTCCTGTGTTCGCCGCTTGCAGGCTTTATCACTGCAGAGACTTTGCAGGTCAATGGCGGTTTGTATATCAATTGATAATTAGAAGTCATGAGACACGACACCGCATCAGCATCCGGGCAATCGCTTACCGAAGACATCGTCGAATGGCTCAATGAGGAAATTCGCTCTCAGCGCCTGCGACCAGGCGACAAGTTGCCGAGCGAAAAACAACTTGGGGAGCAATTCGGCGTGAGCCGCTCCGTCGTGCGCGAAGCCTTGTCGCAGCTCAAGTCGGAAGGGATTGTGAATTCTCAGCAAGGCCGTGGCGTCTTCGTCAACGAGCGCGGCTCGCGACAAGCATTTCGCCTTGATGCCACAGCCCTGGATGATGCCGAAGGACTGGAACATGTCATCGAACTATTGGTGACGCTCGAAGCGGCAGCAGCACGTTATGCTGCGGTACGCCACACCCCTGAGGATCTCAAGCGAATCAAACAGGCGCTGGTGGGCATGGAATACGCGATTGTCAACGATCGCCTGGGAGACGAGGAGGACTACGCCTTTCATCAGGCCATCGTCGATTCGACGAAGAACCCGCACTTCCGCATGCTCAATGAATACCTGGAACGCCATGTCCGCCGCCTGATTCGCCAGGCACGGACAAATACGGCTGCCAACTATCAGAATCTGATACAGGCCGTACAAGATGAGCACAAGGCAATTGTTAAAGCCATTGCGGACAGGGATCCTGCTGCAGCCGCGCTTGCCGCTGAGACGCATCTTCGCAACGCAGCCAAACGACTGAACAAATATTTACGAGACTAGCAAGTAAGTTGTATTCACCCAGATCTCGATCAACAGCGCGCACTGTAGCCGGCCGTCAGGAAAGCCCCGCCGGCGATGGTCGCGCCGATCACGCGCCTGAACGAAGACCGACACCGAGCAGACGGCTATGCTCCGGCTTTTTACACGAAACTCCACGAAGCGCTGGTAAAGATTGGGGTGTACGCCGTGCTGCCTTCCTCGAGATCGTGATCTTCTGATTTTTATCTGGATACGGTTCCTCCGTATTCTTTTTGCCTGCAAGAAACCATCTGGTTGGTTTTTTACGGGAGGTCAGCTCTGGCCGATATCCAGACAGAAAAATGGAATGCCTACGTTGACTTCCCTTCCAACTCATTGGCGAAGTCGATAATCATCGTCGACAGAATTTCTGGGCGTTCCTGCGGCAACCAATGGCCGCAGCCTGGTATCACATGCGTCCCCCGCAAATAGGGAACTTGCGCCGTCATGGAGGCGATGATGTCCGCCATACCGGGAATGCTCAACCCTGTGTCTCGCTCACCAACCAGGTACAGCGCCGGCACGGCGACGACGGCATCAGAATATTCCGCCTCTTGCTCCCAGTTCCTATCCAGGTTTCGGTAGTAATTCAGGCCGCCCCGAAAACCGCTTCTTTCAAACTCACGTGCGAGAACATCAATGTCATTTTGCGTCATCCACGACGGAAGCGACTCTGGCACAGGCAGGGCTGCGAGCAGACCTTGCGTCTTGTTCACCATTCCGAATGGATTGGGCGTTCCGTCGCTCTCGCGGCGCGGCCCTGCTTCCCCCGACGCGGCATACATAATCTTGAGCAAGGTTTCTGCAACGTTTGCACTGAACTCCCTCTCTGCAGGCCCGACATTCTGGAAGTAAAGCGCATAGAGCTCCAGGCCCTCTGTACGCGGGAAAAATGTCGTCGGAGGCATCGGTGACCGCTTCATCATTGGTACCCCTAACGCAATCACTCCGCGAAATCGCTGGGGATATCGCAATGCGGCTTGCCAAGCTACGTTCGCGCCCCAATCGTTCCCGACAATCAGCGCATCCGCGACTCCCAAGACGTCGAGCAGTCCAACCATGTCTGCCACTAGCTGCTCCATCGAGAACGCTTCGATGGCTTGCGGACTGTCGGTCTTCCCATAGCCGCGCATGTCCGGCGCGACTGCCTTGAATCCTGCTGCGGCCAGGGCTCCCATCTGGCTTCGCCATGAGTACGAGGTTTCAGGGAATCCGTGGCAAAGCAAAATCAGTGGTCCGCTGCCTTGCTCTGCAAGATGCATGTTGATGCCGTTCGCTACGACAGTCCGGTACTGAATACTTTCCACGATAAAATCTCCTGATAGAATAACTTCGTAACATCATAAGTTACAGTAAATCCTTGGTCAACCTCATAATTCAGCGTTCATTGAAAGGCGCCGATGCGCACTGACACTCGCTTGTCTCGCATGCTTCACGTGCTGGTACATATGCATTTACTCGGAGGCAGGGAAACGTCGGAAACAATCGCCCTGATGCTAAACACCAACCCGGTGGTGGTTAGACGAACCATGGCCTGCTTGAAAAGCCATGGCATTGTTCAGTCCGAAGGCGGGAAAGGTGGCGGATGGGTTCTTGCGAAGACGGCGAACCAAGTGACCTTGCTGGATGTGCAATCTGCACTGAGCTCTGAAAGTATTTTCTCGATTGGCCTCTCCTCAGACCATCCTGAATGTCCAGTCGAGGCTGCCGTGAATTCTGTCGTGGGTGAGGCGCTCAGGCAATCGCAGGCGCGCTTCATGGAGAATCTTCAAGGAGTTACATTGGCCGATTTGGCAGCTTCGTTCAACCCGGCAATGCATAAGCCCGGCCCAGGTTAACAGCGCGTCATGTCGAAAGAGATAGAAAGTCCGTGTATATCGCTGTGCCATCTGAAACATGACATATGTACCGGCTGCGGCCGCTCCAAGTCTGAAATCAAGGATTGGAAAGGCATGAAGCACAAGGAGCAGAAGGTGACTGTCGAACGTGCGGCGGTGCGGCTAAAGGAAATGCGCAAGAAGGAGCGAAAAGGCTAATACCTGCAGCAGAGTAGAGCGCCTGTGTCTTCGGACTTATTCAAGAACGGCGCATTTCCGTGAAATGTTAAGGTCATTCGGGAGAATCGGCTTGTTGATTTGCCGCATATATGACGGAGTCGCCGTGTTTGCGAGAACCTGGAGGGTGGGGTCAATTTGATCGGGTCAATCCGGCCTGCAAACGAACAGCAGTGGCATACCGATAGAAGCAGAAAACAAAAAAGCCCTTGAAAATCAAGGGCTTTTCTGACTTACTTGGCGGAGCGGACGGGGCTCGAACCCGCGACCCCCGGCGTGACAGGCCGGTATTCTAACCAACTGAACTACCACTCCAGATTTGGTTTTCAGTTTCGCTGAAAGACCGCAAGTATAGCCGAGCTTCTCCAGGAATTCCAGTACTTTTCCACAAATTAGCCCTGAAATTTGCCTTCAAACGCCAATTTGCTCAGCGGCTCGCGCGGAGACGGCAGTTCGCGGGCTTGCAGGCCTTCCGGCAGGATCGATTTGTCGCCGATTTTACCGATGGCAATTGCAGCTTCGACCGCGAAATCAGCCGGTACGCCCAGCTCGGTGCGCGTTTTTTCCTTGTCGAAACCTGCCATGCCGTGTGCATGCCATCCCGACAGGCTGGCTTGCAACGCCAGGTAGGCCCAGGCCGAACCGGTGTCGAAGGAATGCGTCGGCGCAGGTCCCGGCGCAGCGGCGCCCGGAGGCGTAAAGGTGGTCTTGGACAGCACGATGATCAGCACCGAGGCCTTGTCCGCCCAGCTGCGGTTGAAGTCGTTGAGCAATCCCAGCAGGCTGTCCCATTGCGGCGTGCCGCGACGTGCGTAGACGAAGCGCCATGGCTGCGAATTGTAGGACGACGGCGCCCAGCGTGCGGCTTCGAGGAAACTCAGTACGGTTTCTTCGGAAATGTCGGCGCCGGTGTAGGCGCGGGGCGACCAGCGATTCAGGAATTGCGGGTCGATGGGATGATCGGCAACGCGTGGATTGGTTTGCGACATGAAGGCTCCTGAAAAATGGGAAAGATGCCGTTCTGCGGCATCGTGCAGAGCGGCATCTTAGCAGTTGTTTTCGGGCTCTGCAGGCGACGCCGGAAAGACTGCCGGCATGGTGCCGGTTTGCGTTTTCCAGCAGAGGATCGAGATGCAGGAACATGTCCGGACGCACGTAACTGAACACAATGAGAACACGATGAGGACTCAATGACGTGTCGCAAAACCGCCACCGTCTTGCGGCGGCGGATCACCGTGCTACCATTCCCTCATAAAAATGAGATGGAGACAAACGATGAACATACTCAGAGAAGCAGAGCGCGAAGTCTGGGTCGACGGCACGATTTACCAGTTCAAATCGAAGGTGGAAGCCAGCGGCTTCGAAGACATGTGCCGCGCCATCGGCAAGCTGCACAACGCGCTGCAGTTGTATCCTCCCGCCGCCATCCTGCAGACCGCGCCGCATGACCGCTCCGAAGAAGTCTGACGCTCGCCGGCGCTATCGGCGTTGCCCAGAAAAAAACCCGCGGCCTTGCGGCGCGCGGGTTAAATCCAATCCTCAGGGGGGTGATGAATTGGAGGGGAGGGAGTGCTCAAGATAACGCCCCCTTCCCTGCCCACCTATGTTTTTTACACCCTGTAACATTCGTTACAGGATTGTCTTTCTCCTTGGCTTGCATACTTCTCCGCAGGTCGTCCCGCCTTATTTTCCGATGCAGAAACGCGAGAAAATCACGCCCAGCAAATCGTCCGGCGTGAACTTGCCGGTGATGCTGCTTAAACGCTCCTGCGCCAGGCGCAGTTCTTCCGCAAACAAATCCAGAGACTTGTCGCTGGCCTGGTTGTCGACCGCAGCGTGCAGGGCGGCGCTTTCCAGATAGTCGCGCGCGGCCTTCAGGGCGATCAGATGGCGTTCGCGCGCGAGATAGCGCGACTCCACCGTTTGCTGCCAGCCGGCGATGCGCAACAATTCGCCGCGCAGCAGGTCGATGCCGACCTGGTCGGTGGCCGACAGGTAAATGTGCGTGGCATCCGTCATCTTGTCGACTGCGGGCTTGTGGCCGGAGCGATCGATCTTGTTCCAGATGCGGATGACCGGCACGCCGTCGGGGAAGCGCTCGGTGATTTTTTCATCTTCCACGGTCGGCCCCCGATCGGCGTCGAGCATGTGCAGGATGACGTCGGCCCTGGCGACTTCACCCCAGGTGCGTTCGATGCCGATGCGTTCGACTTCGTCGGGACCGCTGCCATCTTCATCGGCTTCGCGGATACCGGCGGTGTCGATGATGTTGAGCGGCATGCCTTCAATCTGGATGGTCTCGGTGACCTTGTCGCGCGTGGTGCCGGCGATCGGCGTGACAATGGCGACATCGGAGCCGGCCAGGATATTGAGCAGCGACGACTTGCCGACGTTGGGCTTGCCGGCCAGCACGACGTTGAGGCCGTCGCGCAGCAGCGCGCCTTGCGACGCGTGCATGAAGACGTCGTCAAGCGTGGCGCGGATCGCGGCGAGTTGGCCGCGCGCGTCGGACTGCTCGAGGAAGTCGATTTCTTCTTCGGGAAAATCCAGCGTCGCTTCGACCAGCATGCGCAAGTTGGTGACCTTGTTCACCAGGTCGTGAATGACTTTGGAGAACGCGCCCGACAGCGATTCGGAGGCCGACTTGGCGGCCGCTTCGGTGGACGCCTCGATGAGATCGGCGACCGCTTCGGCCTGCGCCAGGTCGAGCTTGTCGTTGAGGAAAGCGCGCTGGGTGAACTCCCCCGGCTCGGCCAGCCGCAGGCCGATGTCGGCGCCGGCTTCGAGGCAGCGCGCCAGCAGCATCTGCATGACCACCGGGCCGCCATGGCCTTGCAGTTCGAGCACGTCTTCGCCGGTGTAGGAATGCGGCGCCTTGAAGTAGATCGCCAGGCCCTGATCGATCAGGCTGCCATCGGCGCGCCTGAACGGCAAATAGCAGGCATGGCGCGGCGCCAGCGTGCCTTCATCCTTGCCGCAGACAGCTTGCACCACCGGCCACAGGTTCTTGCCTGAAAGACGGACCACGCCGATGCCGCCGCGTCCTGGGGCGGTGGCGATCGCGGCGATGGGAGAAGTATCGAGAGTCATGATGCGCACTACTTTTCAAAAGAGAGGAAAACGGGGGCGAAAAAAAAAGCCCGTGAAAATCATGCCACGGGCTTTTTCGACTAACAAGTGAATCACGAGCAGGTCGTTAAGCCTTGCCTGCCTGCAGCTTTCTGGTGATGACCCATTGCTGCGTGATCGACAGGACGTTATTCACGACCCAGTACAGCACGAGGCCGGACGGGAAGAAGAAGAACATCACCGAGAACACGATAGGCATGAACATCATGACCTTGGCCTGGACCGGATCCGGAGGGGTCGGGTTGAGCTTGGTCTGGATGAACATCGAGACGGCCATCAGCACCGGCAAGATGTAGAACGGATCAGGCGCGGTCAGATCGTGGATCCAGCCCAGCCATGGCGCGCCGCGCATTTCCACGCTGGCCAGCAGCACCCAGTACAGCGAAATGAACACAGGAATCTGAATCACGATCGGCAGGCAGCCGCCCAGCGGATTGATCTTTTCGGTCTTGTACAGCGACATCATTTCGCGGTTCATGGCCTGCGGATCGCCCTTGTGACGCTCGCGGATCGCGGTCATCTTCGGCGTGACGGCCTTCATCTTGGCCATGCTGCGATAGCTGGCGGCCGACAGCGGGAAGAACACCGCCTTGATCAGCATGGTCAGCAGAATGATGGTCCAGCCCCAGTTGCCGACGTAGGCATGGATGTGGATCATCAGCCAGAAGATCGGTTTGGCGATGATGGTCAGCCAGCCGTAGTCCTTGACCAGTTCCAGGCCCGGGGTGGTCTTTTCCAGCACGGACGATTCTTGCGGACCGGAGTACAGGCGCGCGTCCATGGTGACGCTGGCGCCAGGAGCAACCGTGCCCAGCGGCAGGATGTTGCCGACGGCGTACAGGTTGGTGCCGATCTTCTTGGTGAAGATGTCGCGCTGTGCTTTTTCAGGCGGAATGATGGCCGACACGAAATAGTGCTGCACCAGTGCGATCCAGCCGTTGTCGGCCTTGTTGGCGTGCTGTTCCTTGCCTTCTTCGATCTTCTCGAAGGTCAGCTTCTGGAATTTGTCGGCGTCGGTGTAGACCGCAGGACCGGTGAAGGTGCTGTAGAAGTGCGACTCGCCGCCCGGCTTGTTGCCGTCGCGCACCAGTTGCAGGTACAGCGAAGGATTGATCGCCGCTGCGCTGTCGTTGGTGACGGTGTGCTTCAGGTCGATCGAGTAGTCGCCGCGCTTGAAGGTGTAGGTCTTGGTCAGCTTGACGCCGTTTTCCTGCGCTTCGAGCACCAGCGGGACTTCGTTGCCGTTGTCCAGCGCCCGTGCGCCCGGCTTGGCGATGAAGATCGACTTGTGGGTCGGGAACGGGCCGCCGATCAGGCCGGATTCGGCCAGATAGGTGTGGCCGGCGCTCGAATCGAACAGGACCAGGTTCTTGGCCGGGTCGGCGGTGTCGCGGTGCTTCAGCAGTTCCAGACGCTTGAGTTCGCCGCCGACGGTATCGATGTCGGCCTTGACGACGTCGGTCGTGATGGTGATGGTCTCACCCTTGGCGGCAGGCAAGCCGCCCGCAACGTCGGCTGCGCCGGCAGTCGCACCGGCGGCGCCGGCCGCTTGCGGCACAGGCGATTTGGACGGGTCAGCGCCGGCAGCAGCCGGAGTCGCCTCTTGGGTCGTCGTCGGGAAAAACATCGACGGCTTGCCGTTATGACGTTGCCAGCTATCCCAGAGCAGCAGCAGGGAAAACGAGAAGACAACCCACAGGACGGTACGTTTGATATCCATAAGAGTATTGACCAATAAATCAGGAGTGGCTGCAGCCGCCAGCGGCTACAGTGGGAGAGGAGGAATCTGATGTGGAGGACTCAGGTACCGGATCGAGTCCACCGGGATGCCAGGGATGGCATTTGCACAGGCGTTTGCCGGCCAGTACGCTGCCCTTCCATGCGCCATGGAGGCGAATGGCTTCTGCGGCGTAGTCGGAACAGCTGGGATAAAAACGGCAATTCTGCCCGAGATAAGGGCTCACTCCCAGCTTGTAGGCACGTAACAGCAGGAGTAAAGGCGTTTTCATCACGTATTTTCCGGCTTCCTGGCAAACGCGGTCGCGTTCAGCAAAAATGCAAACAACTGTGACAACTCGTCGCGCAATTCCGCTTTGAGTCTGGTGTTGGTCGCCGGTCCGCTCTTGCTGTTGACCGGCTTCGACAAACGCACGATGCAATCCACCTGGGGCAATGCCAATGCCGTTTGCCGGAACAATTCGCGGGTGACGCGCTTGATCGTATTCCGGGTGACCGCGCGCGGCGCCATGCGTTTGGCGGCGACGACACCCAGACGCGCTAGCGGCAAGTCGTTGTTGCGCGCGTACAGGACGAAATGGGCAGTCCGATACACCGGTCGCAAACGAAAAACGGATGAAAACTCATCCGTTTTAACGATTCTCTGATCGCGTGAGTAGAGATAGGAACGATCGCCTGTCACACGAACAGCAGCGCACTGATTCTGGCTATTGCCCGGATCAAACAGCTGCCAGGCGCTTGCGGCCCTTGGCGCGGCGTGCGTTGATGACAGCGCGGCCACCACGGGTTGCCATACGGGCACGGAAACCATGGGTACGCTTGCGGCGCACGACGGAAGGTTGGTAGGTACGTTTCATGTTGGACTCGCTTACTTAATCAATAATCGGCAAAAATACATCGGAATCTCCGCGGAATTTCTGTTTTCTGCGCGTGCCTCTTCTTGTAGGTAGAGAGGCATTTGAGAGCCGAAACCGCAAGGCCACAGCACGAACGCAATTCAACGGATGGTGAACCCTGAATTAGACTGCATTTTTCACTTGTTTGTCAATGACTTATCTACTCCGGGCTTTCTCCGCAGATCGCTTGCGAACGCCTTCGGGACGGGCTCCCAGGCGATTTCCCCCGTAAGTTCATCGAGGGCATCTATCAAAAAGATTGCAAAGCTTGCCGGAAAGCTATCGAGTTAATCGTTGCGAAGCGGTCACATGGTAAAAAAGCAACGTTTCACGCGCGCAATGAAAAAGAATTTTCAGCGCCGTTTCCGCCACGGCGACGCTCCCGCCAACCGCGATCCCTGCGGCAGGATATTTCCCGGCATCAAACTTGCATTGCCTGCTGCGACGGTTTCCAGTCCAGCAAAACGCACTTGCGCGATGCCCGCCGGCGTCATCGCGCAAGCGCGCCAGGCCTGCTCCGATTCGCTTGCGAGGCCGTGCACCGGAATTACGTAACAAGGTCAACCGCGCATCGCGCTCAACCATTTAACGAACAGGGGAATGGCAAAAAACGCGGCGCACAATTTCGACGCTTTTGCATATCGAAAAGCTGGCTCCGAAAACGGCAGTTGTTTTCGGATACGGGAAAATCATTTAGCAGTACGCTGAAACAAAAGCAGCACGATGACTTCAGAAAAAAAGGAATAGAATAAAAACGAAAATTTTGTTTTCCGGTCCAAGTTCATAAGGACGCGTGCGGCGTCACTGCGTTGAAAACGCATTGCGAATGGTTTGAAAATGCATTGAAAATTCCAATGCCGCGCACGATAGCGAAACCTGCTGAAACTGGTCAGGAGCTGATGCTCAGGAAACCGCGGTCGATAAATCTAAAAACATAACGCACGTATTCAATTTGTTGTCTCATTGAAGTTACGGAGGTGGTATGGATATCTACAGCAGCTTTGCGAGTCGCTTTGACAAGACCAGAGAAGAAGAATTTTCGCTTGAAGAATATCTGAATCTTTGCAAGAACGATCCGGCTGTGTACGCATCGGCCGCAGAACGCATGCTGATGGCGATTGGCGAACCTGAGAAGGTCGACACGCGCGAAGACCCTCGTTTGTCGCGCTTGTTCGCCAACAAGGTGATCAAGGTCTATCCCGCCTTCAAGGAGTTCTACGGCGCGGAAGAAGTCATCGAACAGGTGGTCGCCTATTTCCGCCATGCCTCGCAAGGCCTGGAAGAAAAGAAGCAGATCCTGTATCTGCTGGGTCCGGTCGGCGGCGGCAAATCGTCCATCGCCGAGCGCCTCAAACAGCTCATGGAGCACATCCCCTTCTATTCGATCAAAGGTTCGCCGGTCAATGAATCGCCGTTCGGCCTGTTCGATTACGAGGAAGACGGACAAATCCTCGAAGAGCAGTTTGGCATCCCGCGCCGCTACCTCAAATCCATCCTGAGTCCGTGGGCGGTCAAGCGCCTGCATGAATTCAACGGCGACATCCGCCAGTTCCGCGTGGTCAAGCGCTATCCGTCGATCCTGCGCCAGATCGCGATCTCCAAGACCGAGCCGGGCGACGAAAACAACCAGGATATTTCCACGCTGGTCGGCAAGGTCGACATCCGCAAGCTCGAGCAATACTCGCAGGACGACGCCGACGCATACAGCTATTCCGGCGGCCTGTGCCTGTCGAACCAGGGCCTGCTGGAGTTCGTCGAAATGTTCAAGGCGCCGATCAAGGTGCTGCATCCGCTGCTGACCGCCACCCAGGAAGGCAACTTCAAGGGCACCGAAGGTTTCGGGGCGATTCCGTTCGACGGCATCATCCTGGCCCACTCCAACGAGTCGGAATGGAAGGCCTTCCGCAACAACAAGAACAACGAAGCGCTGCTCGACCGTATTTACATCGTCAAGGTGCCGTACTGCCTGCGCGTGTCGGAAGAAATCCGCATCTACGAAAAGCTGCTGCGCACGTCCTCGCTGGCCAAGGCCATCTGCGCGCCGGGCACCCTGAAGATGATGGCGCAATTCTCCATTCTCACGCGCCTGGGCGAGCCCGAAAACTCCAGCCTGATCTCCAAGATGCAGGTGTATGACGGCGAGAACCTGAAGGACACCGACCCCAAGGCCAAGTCGTATCAGGAATACCGCGATTACGCCGGCGTCGACGAGGGCATGACCGGCATCTCGACGCGTTTCGCCTTCAAGATCCTGTCGCGCGTGTTCAACTTCGACACGACCGAGATCGCCGCCAACCCCGTGCATCTGATGTACATACTGGAGCAGCAGATCGAGCGCGAACAATTCCCGCCCGAACAGGAGCAAAAGTACCTGTCCTTCGTCAAAGACACGTTGGCCTCGCGCTATGCGGAGTTCATCGGCAAGGAAATCCAGACCGCTTATCTGGAGTCGTATTCCGAATACGGCCAGAACGTATTCGACCGCTACGTGACCTATGCCGACTTCTGGATCCAGGATCAGGAGTTCCGCGATCACGATACGGGCGAGAGCTTCGACCGTGCGTCCCTGAACGCGGAACTGGAAAAAATCGAGAAGCCTGCCGGCATCAGCAATCCGAAGGACTTCCGCAACGAGATCGTCAACTTCGTGCTGCGTGCGCGCGTCAACAACGGCGGCAAGAATCCGCTGTGGACCAGTTACGAAAAGCTGCGCGTGGTGATCGAGAAGAAGATGTTCTCCAACACCGAGGACCTGCTGCCGGTGATTTCCTTCAACGCCAAGGGTTCGACCGAAGAAATGCAGAAGCACGAAGACTTCGTCAATCGCATGGTCAGCAAGGGTTACACGCCGAAGCAGGTGCGTTTGCTGTGTGAATGGTATTTGCGCGTGCGCAAATCCTCTTGAACCAGGGACGCGGGTTGCCGATGACAGAACGCGTCAGCTGAAAGCAACCCGCCCGGCTGTACCATCAGCAGGAGAATGGATTTGCTCCATCAGATCATCGACCGCAGGCTAGCTGGCAAGAACAAGAGCATCGCCAACCGGGAGCGTTTCCTCAGGCGTTTCCGCAGCGATATCCGGCGTTCCGTTACCGAAGCGGTACGCGACCGCAGCATCAAGGACATCGAGAACTCGAAAAGCATCAGCATTCCGCGCAAGGATATTTCCGAACCGGCGTTCCACCATGGCCGAGGCGGCAAGCGCGAGATCGTACATCCCGGCAATCAGGACTATTTGCAGGGCGACCGGATTCCACGCCGCAGCGGCGGCTCCGGCGACGGCGGCAGCACCGCCAGCAACGAGGGCGAGAGCCAGGATGAATTCACCTTCGAGTTGTCGCGCGAAGAATTCATGCAGTACTTCTTCGAAGACCTGGAATTGCCGCGCCTGATCCAGACCAACCTGATGTCGATTCCAAACTGGAAGAACATGCGCGCCGGTTATTCGGTCGACGGTTCGCCCGCCAACATCGACATCGTGCGTTCGCTGCGCAGCTCGCTGGGCCGGCGCATTGCGCTGGGCGGCCCGCTGGTGGCCAAACTGCGCGAGCTGGAAGAACAATTGTGCGAGCTCAACAAGCATCCCAACGACAAGTTGTCGGAAATCCTCCTGCTGGAAGAGGAGATACACCATCTCAAGGCGCGCATCTGGCGCATCCCGTTCATCGATCCGTTCGACCTGCGCTACGTCAACCGCGTGCGCCAGCCGCAGCCGTCGAGCCGCGCCGTGATGTTTTGCGTGATGGACGTGTCGGGCTCGATGGATGAGCAGCGCAAGGACTTATCGAAACGTTTCTTCATCCTTTTGTATCTGTTCCTGACGCGCAACTATGAGCACATCGAGGTGGTCTTCATCCGCCATCACACGCGCGCCGACGAGGTCGACGAGGAGACTTTTTTCCACTCGCAGGAAAGCGGCGGCACGGTGGTCTCCAGCGCGCTCGAGCTGATGCAGGACATCATCAGGGCTCGCTATCCGTCGAGCGAATGGAACATCTACGGCGCCCAGGCTTCCGACGGCGACAACTGGAACGACGATTCGCCGAAATGCCGCAGCATCCTGGAAGAAGCGATCCTGCCGATGTGCCGCTACTTCGCCTATATCCAGGTGGCCGAGCCGGAACAGAACCTGTGGACGGAGTACACGCAGCTGCTGCATGAGCATCCGCACTTCGCGATGAAAAAGGTGCAGTCCTCGTCCGAGATCTATCCGGTCTTCCGCGAACTTTTTGAAAAGCAGGTCCATGCATGAATACGCGACTGAACACGCCGCCTGCGTCCCTGACTCCGCCGACGAAACATGATCCCCTGCCCTGCCCCTCGGACTGGAGCTTCGAGCTGATCGAGCGCTACAACGAGGAAATCGCCAAGGTCGCGGCAAGCTACAAGCTGGATATTTATCCGATCCAGCTGGAGATCATTTCCGCCGAGCAGATGATGGACGCCTATGCTTCCTCGGGCATGCCGGTCAATTACCGCCACTGGTCGTTCGGCAAGCATTTCCTCGCCACCGAGCGCGACTACAAGCGCGGCCAGATGGGCCTGGCTTACGAGATCGTGATCAATTCCAATCCCTGCATCGCGTACCTGATGGAAGAGAACACCATGACCATGCAGGCGCTGGTGGTGGCGCATGCGGCATATGGACACAATTCGTTCTTCAAGGGCAACTATCTGTTCCAGCTGTGGACCGACGCCAGCGCCATCATCGACTATCTGGTCTACGCCAAGAGCTACATCGCCGAATGCGAAGAGCGCTACGGCTTCGACCGGGTGGAAGAATTGCTCGACTCCTGCCACGCGCTGATGAATTACGGCGTCGACCGCTACAAGCGCCCGCAGCGCATGTCGCTGGCGCAGGAACGTGCGCAGCAGCGTGAGCGCGAAGCCTACGCGCAGTCTCAGGTCAACGAGTTGTGGCGCACGCTGCCGGCAAAGAAGGAAACCGCCGCGGCCCAGGTGGACGAGCGCTTCCCCCCGGAACCACAGGAAAACCTGCTGTATTTCGCCGAAAAGAACGCGCCGCTGCTGGAGTCGTGGGAGCGCGAAGTCATCCGCATTGTGCGCAAAGTGGGCCAGTATTTTTATCCGCAGCGGCAAACCCAGGTCATGAACGAAGGCTGGGCCACGTTCTGGCATTACACGCTGCTCAACACCATGTACGACCAGGGCAAGCTGACCGACGGCTTCATGATGGAATTCCTGCATTCGCACAGCAATGTGGTGTTCCAGCCGCCGATCACCAAGCCGTATTACAACGGCATCAATCCGTACGCGCTGGGCTTTTCGATGATGAGCGACATCCGCCGCATCTGCGAAAACCCGACCGCCGAAGACAAGCAGTGGTTTCCCGACATGGCCGGCAGCAACTGGCTGGACACGCTGCATTACGTGATGCGCAACTTCAAGGACGAGAGCTTCGTCGCGCAATACCTGTCGCCGAAATTGATGCGCGACATGCGCATGTTCGCCGTGCTCGACGACGAAAGCCGCAGCGAACTGGAAGTCTCGGCGATCCACAACGACAGCGGCTATCAATACGTGCGCCAGGCCTTGTCGCGGCAGTACGACATCAACCATCGCGAACCGAATATCCAGGTCTGGTCGGTCAACACGCGCGGCAACCGCAGCCTGACGCTGCGCCACTTCCGCAGCGACGGCCGTTCGCTGGGCGATAGCACCAACGAAGTCCTGCGCCACATGGCGCGGCTGTGGCAGTTCGATGTCTATCTGGAGAGCGTCGACGACAACGGCTACATCGTGCAGCGCTATGAGTGCATCAGCGACAATCGCTACGTGCTGCGCACCTGAAGCGAGAGGCGTCATCAGGACATCATGGAAACCATCCCGCTTTTCCCGCTAGGCTCGGCGCTGTTTCCGGACGGCCGGCTGCCGCTGCAGATCTTCGAAGTCCGCTACCTGGACATGGTGAACAAATGCATCGCCAACGGCACTTCGTTCGGCGTGGTCGCGCTGACCGCCGGCAACGAAGTACGCAAGCCCGGCCAGGTTGAAAGCTTCGTGCCGGTCGGTACGCTGGCGCATATCAAGGAGTGGTCGGCGCCGGTGCAGGGTCTGCTGCGCATTTCCTGCAACGGCACCTCGCGCTTTCGCATTGCCGCCAAGGAGCAGCTGAAGCACGGGCTGTGGATGGCACAGGTCGAGCCGCTCGAGAACGACCAGAGCGTCGCCATTCCGGACGAGTTGCAGAACACCGTCACTGCGCTGATGAATTTGCTGGCGTCGCTGAAGAACCATTCCATTCCCGAAAGCGATATCCCCGTGGCGGCGCCATATCGTCTCGACGATTGCGGCTGGGTCTCCAATCGCTGGAGCGAAATGCTGCCGATGAGCGTGGAACAGAAGCAAGGTTTGCTGGCGCTGGACAACCCCGTGCTGCGCTTGGAACTGGTGCAGGACCTGCTCGGCGAGCGCGGCTTGCTGCACTGACTACGGCGGCAGCATCCCCGTCTCCACCAGCAAACCGGTGAATCCCGACCAGAAAATCTGGATGCCGATGCACAGCAGGATAAACGCCGACAGCCGCAACACCACCATGGTGCCAAGACGGCCGAGCAGGCTGACGATCTTGTTGGCCGAGCGGTAGCACAGATAAATCACTAGCACCGTCAGCGCCGAGCCGAGCGCTGCGCTGCCGATAGACATGACCCAGTCCACCAGCCGCGCCGGCGTATTGGCGCCGAGTGTAATCGACGCCGCGATCGTGCCCGGACCGACCGTCAGCGGGAAGCTGATCGGATAGAAGCTGCGCGCCTTCAATTCTTCATTCGACTCGTCGTCGTAGGCCTTGGCCACCTGCTTGGGAATCGCCGCATCGTTGCCACCGTCGCTGAGCAGCTTCCAGCCCGATACCGCGACCAGGATGCCGCCGCCGATACGCACGATCGGCAGGGAAATGCCGAAGAACGCCAGCACGTGCGAGCCGATGAAAATCGCCCCTACCAGCAGGAACCAGCAATTGATCGCCACCTGGCGCGCCACGCGGTTCTCGATCTGGCGCGGCACGTCGCCGAGCAGGTTGGCGAATACCGGGGCGATGCCGAGCGGATTAAGGATAGGCAACAAGGTCACCGGAATAAGCAGCACGGCTTTGAGGAAAATGATCAGCATCTGAGGCCCGGGGAAGCAAGGAAACGGCAGGCGATCGCCTGCATCCCCGTAGCGTAATGCAGGCGCGCCGTCAAATCAAACCCGGCGAAGCGCTGCCAGTACCGATTCCGTCATGCGCTTGCGGCCTGCAAGCCGCCGCTGCCGCTGTTCTTGTTGCGCAAGGTGCGCCGCAGCAAGAACATGCAGATGCTGAAATTGAGCAGGTTCCACAGGATGCCGTTGATGAAGGCCGCATGATATGAACCGGTCAGATCGAAGATCTGGCCCGACATCCAGCCGCCCAGCGCCATGCCCAGCATGGTGCACATGATGACGGCGCCGACCCGGCCGCCGGCTTCGGAGGCCGGGAAGTATTCCCGCACGATGATCGCGTAAGACGGCACGATGCCACCCTGGAACAGCCCGAACAGCGCCGAGATGACATACAGCGACACCAGTCCGTCGAACGGCAGGAAAAGCAGCAAGGCAATCCCCTGCAGCGCCGAGCCGAGCAGCAGCGTGCGCAAGCCGCCGATGCGGTCGCAGATCAATCCGGAAATCAGCCGGCTCACCACGCCGCACGCCAGCATCAGCGACAGCATCTGCGCACCACGCGCGGCGCCGTAGCCGAGATCGCCGCAGTACGCCACGATATGCACCTGCGGCATCGCCATCGCCACGCAACACGCGACGCCGGCCACGCACAGCAGCAGCTGCGCCTTGCCCGCCGGCAGGCCGAACGGACGCTCCGAAGTCAGGCTGACGCCATTGCGCGCCGCCGCGGCAACCGCCACCGGCGGCCGCCGGCGCATCAGCAGCGCCAGGCCGCCCATGACGATGAAGCACACCACGCCGAGGCCGAAGTAAGTCTGGCGCCATCCCACCGTATCGACGAAATGCTGCACGATCGGCGGCCAGATCGCGCCGCCCAGATAGTTGCCGCTGGCGCACACCGCCACCGCGATGCCGCGCCGGCGCACGAACCACAGCGAGGTGTCGGCGATCAATGGCGAGAATGTCGCCGAGCTGCCGCACAAGCCGATCAGCAAACCGTGCGCGAGCGTGAAGACGATGATGTTGGGCGCCATGCTGGCCAGGATGAAGCCAAGTCCCAGGCACACCGCGCCGACCAGCAGCGGAATCATGACGCCGAAACGATCGGCCAGCTTGCCCATCAGCATGCCGCCGATGCCGAAGCCGATCATCGACAAGGTGTAAGGCATCGACGCCACGCCGCGCGCGACGCCGAATTCCGCCTGCACCGCAGGCAACACGACGGCGACCACGTACATGCCGCTGGCGCCGATGACCATCAGCACCAGCGTGATCAGCAGCCGCACGACGGCATAGGATGAATCGGCGCCGGAATCGCCGTGGTGATTTTTTCCAGGATCGTTGTTGAAAGCGGAATGTGCTGCTGGGGTGGAAGTCACGCGCGGGTTCTCCGTCTCGTTCGGGAATATTGTTTTGTCTCCTGCTGCAGTGCAGTGTCTCGATGGCGTGATCAATGCAACAACACCATCGTCAACTCAACAGCGGTGGACAGCCTAACACGAGACGCCCGGGCATGCAGGAGAGGGAAAAATGCGGTCTCAAAAAGCAAAACGGAGAGAAAATCTCTCCGTCTTCATGGCCGCCGGCATGTGTTCCGGCCCTGCTTCAGATCAGGCGATAACCGCCTTTTTCCTTCTTCTGCGCGATTTTCTGGATCAGCCTGAAACCGGCCTCCTGGTCATTGACCACGGTCACGCGACCGCCGCCGCGCGCCTGCGGTTTGCCGGTCCAGCATTGCGTGACGATCCAGTCGCCCAGCAAATCCTGGGTCAGGTCGGCGACGAACAAGCGTGCGGCATCGGGCTGGTCGGTGAAGAAGTTCAGGCGCAGCGGCCCGGTGACGGGCAACATGTGGGTGACGTTGTCGGCGGAATCGATCATGGCGCGAGAGAAGAAATCTGGATAGGCAAAAGGGTAAGTGAAAACGTCAATCAGGACAAGTTCGGCGCCAGCCAGCGTTCGACATCTTCCTTGGCGACGCCGCGGCGCGCGGCCATGTCGGCGACCTGATCGTCGCCGATCTTGCCGACCACGAAGTACTTGGAATCGGGGTGCGCAAAATAGAAGCCCGACACCGACGCGCCCGGGAACATGGCGTACGACTCGGTGACCGTCATGCCGATTTCATCGCATTGCATGACCTTGAAGGCCTCCGCCTTGACCGTGTGTTCCGGGCAGGCCGGATAGCCGGCGGCGGGACGGATGCCGACGTACTTTTCCTTGATCAGTTCTTCGGTGCTCAGCGACTCCTGCGGCACGTAGCCCCACAGATCGGTGCGTACGCGCTCATGCAGATATTCGGCGAAGGCTTCGGCCAAACGATCCGCCAGCGCCTTGAGCATGATGGAAGAATAATCGTCGTGCGCGTCTTCAAAGCGCTTTTCGTATTTCTCGATACCGAGACCGGAAGTGACCGCGAACATGCCGATGTAGTCGGCGATGCCGGATGCCTTCGGCGCGATGAAATCGGCCAGGCACTGGTTCGGACGCGCCAGGCCGTCGATCACCGGCTTCTCGGTCTGCTGGCGCACACCGTAGTAAGTCAGCGCCACTTGCGTGCGCGTGTCGTCGGTATAGATCTCGATATCATCGTCGTTGACGGTATTGGCCGGCAACAGCGACACGACGCCGTTGGCGGTCAGCCAGCGGCCGTCGATGACTTTCTTCAGCAAGGCCTGGGCTTCTTCGAATACCTTGCTCGCCGCTTCGCCGACCACTTCATCGGTCAGGATTGCGGGATACGGACCGGCCAGGTCCCAGGTCTGGAAGAACGGGCCCCAGTCGATGTATTTCGCCAGCGTCGCCAGGTCGACATTCTTGAACACGCGGCGGCCGATGAACTTCGGCTTGACCGGTGCAAATTCGAGTTGCATCTTGTTGTCGCGCGCGGCGGCGATGGTCACCAGCGGCACGGCCTTCTTGTTGGCGTGCTGCTCGCGGATGCGTTCGTAGTCGGTGGCGATATCGGTAATGTACTGATCCTTCTGCTCGGGCGTGAGCAGCGACTGCGCCACCGAAACGGCGCGCGAGGCGTCCGGAACGTAGACCACCGGGCCGGAGTAATTCGGCGCGATCTTGACCGCGGTATGCGCGCGTGAAGTGGTCGCACCGCCGATCAGCAACGGCATCTTGACGCCGCTGAAATAGCTGTCGCGCTGCATTTCCTTGGCGACGTAGGCCATTTCTTCCAGCGACGGCGTGATCAGGCCGGACAAGCCGATGATGTCGGCGTTCTCTTCCTTGGCCTTGGCCAGGATCTGCGAGCACGGCACCATCACGCCCATGTTGACGACTTCGAAGTTGTTGCATTGCAGGACCACCGAGACGATGTTCTTGCCGATGTCGTGGACGTCGCCCTTCACCGTCGCGATGACGATCTTGCCCTTGGGCTTGGCGACGACGCCGGTTTCCTGTTCGATCAGGCGCTTCTCTTCTTCGATGAAGGGAATCAGGTGCGCCACGGCCTGTTTCATCACGCGCGCCGATTTCACCACTTGCGGCAGGAACATCTTGCCCTGGCCGAACAGGTCGCCGACCACGTTCATGCCGTCCATCAGCGGCCCCTCGATCACGTGGATCGGACGACCGCCGCTCTTCAAGAGATTCTGGCGTGCTTCTTCGGTGTCTTCGACGATCCATTGGGTGATGCCGAGCACCAGCGCGTGCGCGAGTCGTTTTTCAACCGGCTCGCTGCGCCATTCCAGGGTGGCTTCTTCCTTCTTGTCGCCGGCCTTCAGGGTCGCGGCGATGTCGATCATGCGTTCCGTGGCGTCCGGACGGCGGTTCAGCACCACGTCTTCGACGGCTTCGCGCAATTCGGCCGGCAAGTCGTCATAGACGCCGATCATGCCGGCGTTGACGATGCCCATGGTCATGCCGGCCTTGACGGCGTGGTACAGGAACACGGTATGGATCGCTTCGCGCGCCGGATCGTTGCCACGGAAGCTGAAGCTGACGTTGGATACGCCGCCGCTGATCTTGGCGTACGGCAGGTTCTGGTGAATCCAGCGGGTCGCTTCGATGAAATCGACGGCGTAGTTGTTGTGCTCTTCGATACCGGTGGCGACGGCAAAGATGTTGGGATCGAAAATGATGTCTTCCGGCGGGAAACCCACCTTGTCGACCAGCAGGCGGTAGGCGCGCTCGCAGATCTCGATCTTGCGTTCGTAGGTGTCGGCCTGCCCGACTTCGTCGAAGGCCATGACGATTACGGCGGCGCCGTAGCGGCGGCACAGCTTGGCTTCGTGCAGGAATTTCTCTTCGCCTTCCTTCATCGAAATCGAGTTGACGATGGACTTGCCCTGCACGCACTTGAGGCCGGCTTCGATGACCGACCATTTGGAGGAGTCGATCATGACCGGCACGCGCGCGATGTCCGGCTCGGAGGCGATCAGGTTGAGGAAGCGCGTCATGGCGGCCTGCGAATCGAGCATCGCTTCGTCCATGTTGATGTCGATGATCTGGGCGCCGTTTTCAACTTGCTGGCGCGCCACCGCCAGCGCTTCGTCGTACTGTTCGTTGAGGATCAGGCGCGCAAAGGCCTTGGAGCCGGTGACGTTGGTGCGCTCGCCGACGTTCACGTACAGCGACTGGTCATTGATGATGAACGGCTCCAGGCCCGACAGCAGCATCTCGTGCTTGCCTTCGGGAAGCTTGCGCGGTGCGATGCTGGCTACGGTGTCAGCGATCGCCTTGATGTGCGCAGGCGTGGTGCCGCAGCAGCCGCCGGCGACGTTGACGAAGCCGCTTTCGGCGAAATCCTTCAGCAGCGACGAAGTGACGTCGGGCGTTTCGTCGAAACCGGTGTCGCTCATCGGGTTGGGCAAACCCGCGTTCGGATAGATGCAGACGAAGGTGTCGGCGATCTTGGACAGCTCTTCGGCATAGGGACGCATCAGCGCTGCGCCCAGTGCGCAGTTCAGGCCCACGGTCAGCGGCCGCGCGTGGCGGATCGAATGCCAGAATGCCGGTACGGTCTGGCCGGACAGGATACGGCCCGAAGCATCGGTGACGGTGCCCGAGATCATGATCGGCAAACGCGCTTTTCCCTGGGCCTCGGACTCCTCGAAGAACATGTCGATCGCAAACAGCGCGGCCTTGCAATTGAGCGTGTCGAAGATGGTCTCGACCAGCAGCACGTCGGCGCCGCCTTCTACCAGTGCGCGTGTCTGTTCCAGATAGGACGCCACCAGTTGATCGAAGGTGACGTTGCGGGCGGCGGGATCATTGACGTCCGGCGAAATCGATGCGGTCTTCGGCGTCGGGCCGAGTGCGCCGGCGACGAAACGCGGCTTGTCGGGCGTCGAATATTTATCGCAGGCGGCGCGCGCCAGCCTGGCCGACTGCACGTTCATCTCGTAGACCAGATGCGCCATGTGATAGTCGTCCTGCGCCACGCCGGTGGCGCCGAAGGTGTTGGTCTCGACCAGGTCGGCGCCGGCGGCGAGGTACTGCTCGTGGATTTCCTGGATGATGTGCGGCTGGGTCAGGCTCAGCAACTCGTTGTTGCCCTTGACGAACAGCTCCTTGCCCGGCACGCTGAAGTCCTTGAAGCGCTCGCCGCGATAATCTTCTTCCGTCAGCTTGTACTGCTGGATCATGGTGCCCATGGCGCCGTCCAGAATCAGGATGCGCTGCGACATCAGGTCGCGCAGCAGCAGTTCAGTTTGGCTCAGATCGTTTGGCTTCATGGCGTTCTTCAGTGTGGGACCGTGTGGCGGTGTGAAATAATGCAACCCGAATGCAAAAACCCGGTCACGCGACATGCCGGGTTGATCAGATCAGTCAAGACTTGAAATTATACGTGAAACGCCCGCCAACCCCCTGACCGACCGCCACGCTTTCCTAGCAAACAACGGATACCGACATCCCGCAATGACACAGAAAATCCTGGTGCTGACCGCTCTTGCCTCCGAACTCAACGCCGCAGCCGCTCCAGCGGGCGTGGATGTGATCTATACGGGGGTTGGCAAAGTCAATGCCGCCTCAACCGCGACGGCGGCAATTTTGCAGCACCGGCCGCAATTGGTGATCAACTTCGGCACTGCGGGCAAGATCAATCCGCACCGCGACGGCCTGCTCGACATCGCCAGCGTCATCCAGCGTGACATGCTGGCCATCCCGCTGGCCGCGCGCGGCGTGACGCCCTTGTCGGACGAACCTGACTGCTACGCCTCCGGCCACGGCGATGCCCGCTGCGGCACCGGCGACAGCTTCGTCACCGCCGCCGATCCCTGGCTGGTCGAACAGGGGGTGGATGTTGTCGATATGGAACTATTCGCCATCGCCCACACCTGTCATCGATATGGCGTCTCCTGGCGTGCATTCAAGTTCATCACCGACGCTGCCGACGACAACGCCGCCGACCACTGGAACGACAATGTGCATCGCGGCGCCGATCTGTTCTGGGAACGCTTGCGCCTGATACTGGCGGCGTAAGTCTCTTCGGCCCTTCGGCCGTCCACCGCGCCGCATACCTCCGGATATGTGCTGATTCCGCACATATCTTGTGAGGCCGCGCTACTGTTGGCGCGGCGCTGGTTCGCCTACTCTTCGTCCTGTCGTTTATCAACCCAGGAGAAGAACATGTCGCACCCCACCATTCGCACCATCGCCGGCGCTGCTGCACCGGTTGCACTGCAAGCCGCCGGCACCGCGCTGCTGGTCATTGATTTTCAGAACGAATACTTCAGCGGCAAGATGCCCATCCCCGACGGCATGGCTGCGCTGAACAACGCCAAGCGACTGATTGCCTTTGCCGATCGCCACAACATGCCGGTGTTCCACGTCCAGCATGTGACGCCTTCCGGTACGCCGATCTTCGCGGTGGACGGCGATACCGTCGCCATCCACAAGGATATCCAGCCGGCAGCCCACCACCGCGTGGTGCAGAAGAGCTCGGTCAGCGTGTTCCCTACTACCGATATCGATGCGCAACTGCAAGCCGCCGGCGTCAAGACGCTGATCATTGCCGGCCTGATGACGCATGCCTGCGTGGCCGGCGCCGCACGCGACGCCGTCCCTGCGGGTTACGAAGTGATCGTCGCCGCCGACGCCTCGGCCACACGCGACCTCGATGCGCCTGGCGGCGGTGTGATCACCCACGACGTCCTGCATCGGAGCGCCTTGACGACCATCGCCGACACCTTCGGCGACGTGCTCGATACCGGCGCCATTCTCGAACTGCAAGTGCAGTAACTCCCCAAGCCCATCGACTTTCAAAGGACAGATATGAAACGCATCGCAATCACACTGCTGTTGCTGGCCGCCGCCGGCGCCAGCTTCGCCGGCAACAACGTCAAAACCGGCAAGCCCGCCGCCCAGCCGCTGGTTTCCTTCCCGGCCGCCGATCTGAAATGGCGTGAACTGCCCGGTACCGGCGGCATCAAGGTAGCCGACTTGCGCGGCAGCATCACCGGCAAGGGGGCTTATGACGCCTTCGTGATCTTCCCGGCGGGCAAGGACAATCCTTACCACCTGCACACGCAGAACCTGCCGACGGTGGTCCTGAAAGGCACGTTCTACGCCGTCATCGACGGCAAGCGCATCGAGTATCCGGCCGGTTCGTTCTATAACCTGCCGGCCAACATGCCGCATTACAGCGGTTGCGCCAAGGGCGACGATTGCCTGCTGTTCCAGTACCAGGCCGATCATTTCGACCTGGTTCCGGTCGAGAAAAAGTAATCCTGCCGTCTCCATGAAAAAAGGCTGCACCTTTGCGGGTGCAGCCTTTTTTCACGTCTGTGCGCCGGTCTACACGGACCAGCGCGGCGTAGCGTAATAGTCCGCCAGGAAATCGACGAAGGCGCGCACCTTGGGCGAAAGGTGATGGTTCTGCGGATACAGCACGTACAGGTCGCGCGATTGCAGCCGGTACTCGGGCAGCACTTCCACCAACTCGCCGCGCTTCAGGTCCTCGTGCACCACGAAGGTGGCCGATGCCGTGATACCCATGCCGGCGCGTGCGGCGGCGCAGACGATCAGGCCGGTGTTGGCCTGGACATTGCCGCTCAGGCTGACCAGTTGCTCGCGGCCGTCAGGGCCGATGAATACCAGTTCGGTCGTTTGCAACGCGAGCGAATACGCCAGGAAATTATGCTGCTGCAAATCCTTGGGTTCGCGCGGCGTACCGTGTTTTTCCAGATAGGCGGGCGTCGCCACCAGCGCCATGTCGCTGACCGCCAGCCGCTTGGCAACCAGCGTCGAATCGGGCAAAGAACGCGTGATGCGCAAGCCGACGTCGAACTCTTCGCTGATGAGGTCGACGAAACGGTCATTGCAGACCACATCGACTTTCAGCTCGGGATACGCCTGCATGAATTGCGGCAGCCAGTTGGGCATTTCCAGCGTGCCGAACACCATCGGCGCATTGATGCGCAGCACGCCGCCCGGCCGCGCATGGTGATGCGAAACCACGCGCGCGGCGTCTTCCACCTGGTCGATGATGTCGATGCAACGCTGGTAATAGAGCTGGCCGACTTCGGTCAGCGAGAAACGCCGCGTAGTGCGGTTGAGCAACTGCGCGCCGAGCAACTCCTCGAGCTGGCGCACCTGGCGCGACACCACCGTGTGCGAGATGTCGAGCGCCTCGGCGGCGGCCGAGAAACCGCCGCTTTCCACCACGCGCCGGAAGATGCGCATTGCCGCCAGTTGATCCATTGCTCCTCCTCGGAAAACTAACTTATCGGAAAGCGCCGTCCGCCAGTGCAAAGCCCTTGAGGAATTCCGCCGCCGGCAAACGCTTTCCGCCCGGCTTTTGCAATTCCGTGACGTGCAGTACGCCCTCGCCGCAGGCTACTTTGACGCCGTCATGCGCATTGGCGGCGAGGACGCTGCCGGGTGCAGCGCCGGTCTTTTCAGCCAGCGCCTGCGCCTGCCACAGCTTGACGGTGACGTCGCCCGAAGGCGTCGCAAACTGCGCCGAGCCGACCGGGAAAGGATTGAAGGCGCGGATCTTGCGCGCCAGCACGGCGGCAGGCTGCGTGAAGTCCAGCGCAGCTTCTTCCTTGGCGACCTTGGCGGCGTAGTTGGCGCCTTCGTCCGGTTGCGGCGTGGCCGGCAATGCGCCCTGCTCCAGCTTGCGCACCGCCTCGACGATCATCTTGCCGCCCAGCGCAGCCAGCTTGTCGTGCAGGCTGGCGGTGGTGTCGTCGGCAGCGATGGGCAGCGACTCGACCAGCAGCATCGGGCCGGTGTCGAGTCCCTCTTCCATCTGCATGATGGTGATGCCGGTTTCGTTGTCGCCGGCTTCGATGGCGCGATGGATCGGCGCCGCGCCGCGCCAGCGCGGCAGCAGCGACCCGTGGATATTGATGCAACCCAGGGGCGGAATATCCAGCACGCTGCGCGGCAGGATCAGGCCGTAGGCGGCGACGATCATGAGGTCGTGCGGCGTGTTGCGCAGCAGCTCGTGCGCCTCGCGCGCGACGTCCGGATATTTTCCGTCCAGGCGCAGCGACACCGGTTGCGCCACCGGCGTGCCGTGCGCCAGCGCGCATTGCTTCACCGGCGAAGCCTGCAACTGCATGCCGCGACCGGCGGGACGATCGGGCTGGGTCAGCACCAGCGTGATGTCGTGTCCCGCGGCGTACAGCGCTTCCAGCGCAACGGCGGCGAATTCGGGGGTTCCGGCGTAGATGATTTTCATGGTCTTGCTCGTTCAGAGGTTTCGTTTTTTGTGCGGCGCTTTGGAAAACGCGAAGTCGTACACGCTGTTGGGCAGCAGCCGCAGCAGCTTGGCGACCACGCCCATCTGCCACGGGATCACGCGATAACTGTCGCCGGCGGCGATCGCCGCCAACGCGCGCGCCGCGAATTTCTGCACCGGCATCAGGAAAGGCATGCGGTAGTGATTGACCTGCGTCATCGGTGTGTCGATGTAGCCGGGCGCAATCGTCACCACCTTGATGCCGCTGGCGCGCAGTTCGATGCGCAGCGATTCGCAATAGCTGATGACCGCCGCCTTCGATGCACTATACGCCTCGGCGCCGGGCAGACCGCGGATACCGGCGACGCTGCCGATGCCGACCAGGCGGCAGTCCTGCGGCCGCGCTTTCATCTGATCCTTCATCGCGGCGATGAACGGATGGAAGGTAGCGACCGTGGCCGTCACGTTGGTGGCGATGATGCGCTCGAAGACCGGAATGTCTTCGGCGTATTCGGTCAGCGTGCCTTGCGAGATACCGGCGTTGGCGATCACCACGTCAATGCCACCGGCCACCGCGAGGAAATCCTGCGCCGCCTCCTGTAGCGCGCCGTGGTCGGTGACGTCCAGCACGTACAGCTGATGGCGCTCGGGATGGGCGAGTCCGGCGCGCAGCTGTTCCAGCATGTCGCGGCGGCGCGCGACCAGCCCTAGCATCGCGCCTTGCTGCGCGTAGGCCGCGGCCAGCGCGGCGCCGATGCCGCTCGATGCTCCGGTGATGAAGACTCGCTGCATGCAGTCCCTTCCGTTCGATGGTTATCCGTGCGCGCTAATAAAAACGGCCCGTTCTCTCGCGAGCGACGGACCGTGTTCGGCGCGGTGAAGCTTATTTCTTCTTGGCCGGCTTGGCTGCTTCAGCCGGCTTGTCGGCGCCTTTTTCCGCCGCCAGCTTGGTCAGCAGATGATCCATCACTTGCAGCGATGCGGCTTGTTGCATGGATTCAGGCTGATTGGCCATGGAGGCGCCGGCAATCGACGGCGAGGTCAGGTAACGGCCGTCGATGGCGATGGTCGGCACACCGTCGATTTTGTATTGTTCCTGCAGCTGCGAGGCGCGACGTACCTTGGTCTGGACGCCGAAGGAGTTGTACAGGTCGAGGAATTTCTGTTTGTCGATGCCTTGCTTCTCGATGAACTCCAGGATGGTCTTGTCGGTGTCGACGCGTTGACGATCAACGTGGATGGCCTGGAAAATCTTCGGATTCATTTCCGCGGTCTTGCCCATCGCCTCGAGCGCGTAGTACAGCTTTTGCTGGGGGATGAATGAGTCGCGGAAAGCGACCGGCACTTGCTTGAAGACAATCTTGTCGCCCTGCTTCTTGACCCACGCCGTCAATGCCGGATCGAAGGCGGCGCAATGCGGGCAGCTGTACCAGAAGAATTCTGTGACTTCGATCTTCTTGCCCGACTCGGTCGGCTGGGCTTGCTCCAGCGTACGATAGTCGGTGCCGTTCTGTGGATTGGCGGGAGACGCGCCGGCCGAAACGGCCAGCAAACCCAGGCTGATGGCAGCGAGAGCATGACGGAACAAACGCATAATTCTTAACCCCTTCTCAAGGTATTCGCAAATAAATATGATGGCGGACCGTCATGCCGGGGCTAAAAGCCGAACCACGGCGACAAATGGGGAAACAGTCCTTATTTTGGTATGCGCACGATGGCTGCATCGACGCCGCTGTCAGACAACTTGCTGCGCATCCGGTTCACTGTCTCCTGCTGACCGATGGGGCCAATCCGTACGCGGTACAGCGTACCGTTGTCGGAAGGCCGTTCGCTGACCTTGGCTTCGAAACCGAGCAGCGCCAGCTTGGCGCGTGCGTTTTCGGCGTCGGCCTGTTCACGGAAGGCGCCGGTCTGCAGGAAATAGGTCCACTTGTCGTCGACCGCGCTGTCGGACTTGGCCGGCGCTTCCTTGGTGATGGCGGTCAGCTTGTCCTTGTCCTTCGGTACGTCGGCCTTCGGCGCCGGTGGCGTGTCGGGCTTCTTGGCTTCCGGCGCGGGCTTTTCCTGATCAGGATTCTTGGGCGCCGGCGGGGCTTCCTTGGCAACGTCCTTGTTGCCGTAGAGCGGCTTGTTCGGATCGGCGGACTGGCCCGGCGACAGCTCGGTGCGCTCCTGCTTGGCGACCTTGTTGACGAATGGAATCGGCGACTTGGTAATCATCAGCGCGACGACCACGGCGATGCCGAGACCAACGATGAGACCGAGGATCAGGCCCAGGAACGTGCCGCCGGCCTGCTTGCGTAAAATCGGGTGGTGTTGTTTCACTTGTGTCTTCATTACAGGGTTACATTCTTGTCGGGGCGGAAACGCCGATCAATGCCAGGCCGTTGCGCAGCACCTGGCGGGTCGCACTCATGAGCGCCAGGCGCGCCATCCTGGTTGGGACATCGTCGACCAGCACGCGTTCCGCATTGTAGTAGCTATGCAATTCGCCTGCCAGATCGCGCAGGTAGAAAGCCACCTGATGCGGCCCAAGCTCCTGCAGCGCATGGGCCAGCGCTTCCGGATATTCGGCCAGCTTGGCCAGCAGGCTGACTTCGCGCGGCGCGGTCAGGGGCGACAGGTCGGTCACCTGATCGAGACCGGCTTCATCGCCGGCCCACTGGTTCAGCACCGAGCAGATGCGCGCGTGGGCGTACTGGACGTAGTAAACCGGATTTTCGTCGTTGCGGGTCAGCGCGACGTCGACGTCGAAGACGAATTCGCTGTCGGCCTTGCGCGAGATCAGGAAGAAACGCACCGCGTCGCGGCCCCTCGTCAAATCCTGGAGATCGCCGGCGTCAGTTTCGGCGTCGGCGTCCGTGCCATTGGACCATTCGATCAGGTCGCGCAGCGTGACATAGGAGCCGGCGCGCTTGGAGATCTTCACCTCTTCGCCGTTCTTCATGACGGTGACCATCTTGTGCAGCACGTAGTCGGGATAGCCTTGCGGGATGCCGACATTGGCCGCCTGCAAACCGGCGCGCACGCGTGCGATGGTGCCGTGGTGGTCGCTGCCCTGGATGTTGATGACCTTGCCGAAACCGCGCTGCCACTTGGTGATGTGGTAGGCGACATCGGGCACGAAGTAGGTGTAGGTGCCGTCGCCCTTCTTCATGACGCGATCCTTGTCGTCGCCGTAGTCGGTGGTCTTGAGCCACAGCGCGCCGTCCAGTTCGTAGGTCTTGCCGGCCTTGATCAGTGCGTCGACCGCTGCGGCGACCTTGCCTTCGGTGTACAGCGACGATTCCAGGTAATAGTTGTCGAACCTGACGCCGAAGGCCTGCAAGTCCAGATCCTGCTCGCGGCGCAGGTAGGCCACGGCGAAGCGGCGGATCGATTCGATGTCGTCGACGTCGCCGCTGGCGGTGGCCGGCTCGCCGTCGCTGGCGGCGACTGTCTTCTTGGCCTTGAAATCGTCGGCGATATCGGCGATGTAGTCGCCGTTATAGGCCGACTCCGGCCAGCCCGCGTCGCCCGGCTTGAAACCCTTGGCACGCGCCTGCACCGAAGTCGCCAGCGTGGCGATCTGGACGCCGGCGTCGTTGTAATAGAACTCGCGCGTGACGTCGTAGCCCTGCGACTGCAGCAGCGCCGACATGGCGTCGCCGAGCGCGCCCTGGCGGCCGTGGCCGACATGCAGCGGACCGGTCGGATTGGCGGAGACGAACTCGACCAGCACCTTCTTGCCGGCGCCGGCGCTGCTCTTGCCGTATTGCGCGCCTTCGGCCAGCACCACTTTCACCACGGCCTGCTTGGCGGCTTCGGCCACGCGCAGGTTGATGAAGCCGGGGCCGGCGATGTCGGCGGAGGAGATCAGTTCTTCGCGGCCGGGCTGCGACAGCACGCCGTCGACCAGCGCCTGCGCCAGTTCGCGCGGGTTTTTCTTGAGCGGTTTGGCCAGTTGCATGGCCAGGTTGCAGGCGATGTCGCCATGCGACGGGTCGCGCGGACGCTCCAGGGTGATCGCCGGCGTCAGGCCGGAGCCCTCGATCAGCGGCGCCATGGCGGCCTGGAATAATTCGGTGATGCGTTGTTTTTGTTGGGCGAGCATGGGAACAGATGGGGTCGGCGGCAGCGCTGACACGCCAGCCGCACATTGATGAATATATAAACCCCGGATTATACCGGCTTGCCGCGCTTGGATTGAAGGCGATCTTGCAGGCGCGGTTTCGATATCACGCCGCCGATTGCACCGCCGCTGACGACGCCTGGCGATAAAGATGCACGATGCGCAACAAACGGCCGACCGGGATGCCCATGAACAAGCCGTACAGCAGGCTGACCGCCAGCGTGAACAGGACGCCCTGGACGTACTGGGAGTGCATTGCCTGCAATACGCCCACAGTGTATTTGACCGCAAACACGCTGACCATCATCAACAAGGGCATCCAGCTGCCGCGCAGCCAGACCGTGCCGCGGTCCGGATAGGGGGTGATGCCGGAACGCCCGGCCGCCGTCGCGCTCAACACGCCGCTGACCAGCGCCGCCAGCGCGGCTACTGCCAGGGCCCGGGCATCGGCGTGCGCTTGCTGGTACAGGCCGTTCAGCGACAAGACCAGCAGCAGCAGCGGGATCAGCGCCACCTTGAACAGGGGACTTTCGCGGTCGGCGGCGGCCAGCCAGCCGCGATAGACCAGGAAGGCCAGCATGGCCCAGACCCACAGCGGCGTATGAATGATGATTTGTTGCAACATGGCGGCTCCGGCAAGAAGGAATAACAGGAACGAAAGGAACAAAAGGGATGCCGCCACGTTAGCGAAGCCCTGCGCGCGATACCAGCGCCGTGCGATGAATGGTGCGAAAACGGCGGGCTGCAGGGGTTTTGATGCGACGAAAGGGCGCGCCGGAGCGGCGCATTGCGCTCAGATATCGACCGGATCGACTTCCAGCGACCATTTGGCGCGCGTCTTCGTCTGGCGCAAGACTTCCATCCAGTCGCGCAGGAAGGCCTGCAAGGCCGGCCGCGACGGGCATTCGATCAACAGCTGGGCGCGTTCGACGTTGGCTACGCGCGTCATGGTCATGGGGATGGGATCGTTGATGGTGATGCCGGGATGCTCCAGGCAGGTCGCCGCATCCTGCAGGAAAGCCAGTGCGACGTCGAGTTCGGCCGCCTCGGCGCGCAGCAGCGCCTGGTAGAGGAACGGCGGCAATGCCGCTTGCTGGCGCTCTTCGAGCAACTGGGTGGCAAAGCCGTCGTAGTCGTGCGCAGCCACCGCACCGTACAGCGGATGATGCGGATAGCGGCTCTGAATCAGTACTTCGCTGGGCGAGCCGCCCTCCTTCTGCCCGGCCCGGCCCGCGCGGCCCGCGACCTGCATCAGTTGCGCGAATAAACGCTCGCTGGCGCGATAGTCATGCGAAAACAGCGCGGTGTCGGGATTCATCACCCCCACCAGCGTCAGGCGCTTGAAGTCGTGCCCCTTGGCGACCATCTGCGTGCCGATCAGGATATCGACTTCGCCGCGGTGCACGCTGTCGAAGGCATTCTGGGCCGAACCCTTGAGACGCGTGGAATCGGCGTCGATGCGCAAGATGCGCGCCTCCGGGAACATCGCCTGCAGGCCTTCTTCCACGCGCTGGGTGCCGCGCCCCAGCGGTTGCAGGTCGACGTTGCCGCAGGTCGGGCAGGCTTTGGGGATATACAGTTCCAGGCTGCAATGGTGGCAGCGCAGGCGCCGCTCGGGCTTGTGCAGCACCATGAACGAGGTGCAGCGCATGCAGTTGCTGATCCAGCCGCAGGCGTCGCAATTGAGTACCGGTGCATAGCCGCGCCGGTTGAGGAACAGCAGCGACTGCTCGCCGCGCTCCAGGCGCAGCTTGAGGGCCGCCACCAGCGTCGAGGTCAGGCCGTCGTTGGGCCGGTCGCGCTCCATGTCGATCATCTTGACCTTGGGCAGCACGGCGTCGCGCACCGCACGCTCGCGCAGCTGCAGCTTGCGGTAACGGCCGGCCTGGGCGTGCTGCCAGGTTTCCAGCGAGGGCGTGGCCGAACCCAGCACCACCGGAATCGCCAGCTGGTGCGCACGCCAGACCGCCAGGTCGCGCGCCGAGTAACGCAGGCCTTCCTGCTGCTTGTAGGACGGATCGTGCTCTTCGTCGATCACGATGAGCTTGAGATGCGGCAGCGACGACAGGATCGCCAGCCGCGTGCCGAGCACGATGCGCGCCTGGCCCTGGTGCGCCGCCAGCCAGCTGAGCGTACGCTCGCCTTCGGCCAGGCCGCTGTGCAGGCTGACCACGTGCACGCCCGGAAAGCGCGCGCGGATATTCGATTCGAGCTGCGGCGTCAGGTTGATTTCAGGCACCAGCACCAGTACCTGGGCGACTTCGCCGGCTGCTTCGTGCTGCGCCAGGATGCGCGCCGCCGCCTGCAGGTAGACCTCGGTCTTGCCGCTGCCGGTCACGCCGTACAGCAGCAGCGGCGCAAACCCCCGGGCGTCGGCGATGGCGTCGACGGCCTCTTGTTGTTCAGGCTTCAACTGCGGCGTGTTGACCGGGTTGCCGTCGTGGCCGGCATCGAGCTTGGCCAGCTTCTTGAGCGCGCGGTCGAGCGCGGTCGTGGTCAGGGTGCGCAAGTTCTTCGGCAAACCCGGCAACGCCACCTCACCCAGCGGGCGCTGGTAATAATCGGCGGCGAAACCGCACAGCGCCAGCCATTGCGGCGGCAGCGGCGCCAGCTGGCTGCGCACCGCCAGCACGTCCTTGAGCTTGCCGTCCGGCACCTCGGTCTGTTCGGCCAGGCCGATGATCAGGCCCGCCACCTCGCGACGGCCGAACGGCACGATCGCCAGTTGGCCGATTTGCGGCAGGGCCTCGTCGCCCTGGCGGCGCCAACGGTAGTCGAAGGTCCTGTCAAGCGGGGTATCGAGAACGATCTGAAGGATGCGTTGTTCCACGAACTTAATGTGATTCCTGAAAAGATGACCTAAGTAACGGTTTCATAACTACTTTTTAGGCTATCCACAAAACCTGTGGATAACTTTGTGCATAACCCGGGCTTGACAGCGATTTTCCCAGTCTGGATGCGGGTTTCAATAAATTGCTCAAATCAAAAGCAAAATTTAAATCCTTAAAAATCAATGACTTGCAAAACATGCCGCCGCCTATGAAATTTATTTTTAAATTTTTATATTGCCGCGCACAAGAGCGATTTTGTGCATAAGTCTGCTTTTCTGCACCGAAAAGGTATCGCGGCGAGATCGTTCGCACTACTTTCTGTCAAGCAAATTTTGTCGGGAGAATCCTGACAGCGCAGTAGGATTCCGCGCCGGTTTCTAAAGTAAAACGTTAAAAAAGCGTGTAACTCACGGTTTCATAAGTGCTTTTTCAACTATCCACAATTCCTGTGGATAACTTTGTGGGCAACTCCCTCTTGACAGCCCCGAAGCCCACGTTTCATGCGGGTCTCGATAGTTTGCTCAAATCCCGCGCAAGAAACAAATTCTTTAAAAATCAATGACTTGCAAAAATTCGAAAATCATCGCTTTACAAATATGGATATGAATGATTCCCACTAAGGAAAGCGCCGTTCGTGTGCATAACTGCGCATGCGCGCGGCCCCGATGTGCATCGCGCCGCATGCTGGTGAGTATGTACTGTGTTTTCAGCGGCTTATCGTTTTCCGCCCGGCCGGAATCAGCCGCGCAGTTCCCGGCTGATGCCATGCACCGCCTCCACCAGGGTCGTGACAGACTCCGGCGGGGTGAACTGGGAGATCCCGTGGCCGAGGTTGAACACGTGACCTGCGCCGGCGGCGGGCTTGCCGAAGGATTCCAGCAACTTGCGCACTTCGGCCTGGATCTGCGCCGGTCCGGCAAACAGCACGTTGGGATCGAGGTTCCCCTGCAGCGCCACCTTGTCGCCGACGCGGCGACGCGCATCGGCCAGGTTGACGGTCCAGTCCAGCCCTACGGCATCGGCGCCGATGTCGGCGATCTGCTCGAGCCACAATCCGCCGCCTTTGGTGAAGACGATCGCCGGGATCCTGACGCCGTCCTTGTCGCGCTTGAGCTGGCGCATGACTTCACGCATGTAGTCCAGCGAAAACGCCTGGTACACGCCGTCAGCCAGCGCCCCACCCCAGGTGTCGAAAATCATCACGGCCTGGGCGCCGGCGTCGATCTGCGCATTCAGGTAAGCGGCGACGGCGGCGGCGTTAGTCCTGAGGATGTGGTGCATCAGGTCCGGACGGTCGTACAGCATGGCCTTGACGATGCGGAAATCGTCGGAACCGCCGCCTTCGACCATATAGCAGGCCAACGTCCACGGGCTGCCCGAGAAACCGATCAGCGGCACGCGGCCGTCCAGTTCGGTACGGATCTGGGTGACGGCGTCGAACACGTATTGAAGACTGTCCAGTTGCGGCGCCTGCAGCGCCAGCACGGCCTTTTCATCGCGCAGCGGGCGCTCGAACTTCGGCCCCTCGCCATCGGCGAAGAACAGGCCCAGACCCATCGCATCGGGCACGGTCAGGATGTCGGAAAACAGGATCGCCGCGTCCAGCGGATAACGCTCGAGCGGCTGCAGCGTGACTTCAGTGGCGTAATCAGGATTCTTGGCCAGGCCCAGGAACGAACCGGCGCGCGCGCGCGTGGCGCGGTATTCGGGCAGGTAGCGGCCGGCCTGGCGCATCAGCCACAGCGGCGTGTAATCGGTCGGCTGGCGCAGCAAGGCGCGCAGGAAGGTATCGTTCTTGAGCGGAGCAAATTGAGGCATAGGCGTTCTGGAGCAATCTGGACTTCATGTTGGCCGCATCGGCAATCTTCTATTATCTCATCCAAACCGCAAAACAGCCCTGCCCGATTGATGGCCGGGGCTGGTGGTGATATCGTCTTTGCTTCACAAAAATAATCAGGAGACGACATGAAGAAATACCTCGGGAAATGGCTGCTGCCCCTCACACTGCTGTGCGCCGGCCTGGCGATGCAGACCGCCGGCGCCGCCGAAAGCAGCCGCCTCGACGAAGTGATCAAGTCCGGCAAGTTGCGGGTGTGCATGACCGGCGATTACAAGCCGTTCACCTATTTCAAGACCGACAATACGTTTGAAGGCATGGACGTCGACCTGGCGCAATCGCTGGCCAAGTCGCTGGGCGTCGAGGTGCAGCTGGTCAAGACCACCTGGACCAACCTGATGAGCGACTTCCTGGCCAAATGCGACATCGCCATGGGCGGCGTGTCGGTCACGCTGGATCGCCAGAAGAAGGCCGGTTTCGCGGTCTCGCACATGGTCGACGGCAAGTCGCCGATTGTGCGCTGCGCCGACGTCGCCAAGTTCCAGACGCTGGACATGATCGACCAGCCCGGCACGCGCGCGATCTTTAATCCGGGCGGCACCAACGAGCGTTTCGCGCGCGCCAATTACAAACGGGCGCAACTGATCCTGCATCCGGACAACGTCACGATTTTCCAGCAGATCATCGACGGCAAGGCCGACGTCATGGTCACCGACGCCAGCGAGACCTTGTGGCAGGCGAAACAGCATCCGGAGCTGTGCCCGGTCCATCCGGAGCAGCCGCTGCAATTCTCGGAAAAAGCATTCATGCTGCCGCGCGCCGATGTCGCCTTCAAGGAATACGTGGACGCCTGGATGCATTTGCAGAAAGCCACCGGCGAGTACGACCGCGTGCTCAACAAGTGGCTGCATTGATATTGATGCGCGGATAGGTTTTTAGCCATACGACGCCCGCCGGTAACGCGGGCGTTTTTATTTCAGCGTGCGCAAACCTGCGACGGTTGCCTGCGCCAGTTGTTGCGCCCAGAGGCGCGCGCCGGCGGCAGACGGATGATAACCATCGCGCGCCATCAGGCTGCGATCGCGCGCGTCGCTGCGCACCGGCACGTAGATCGCCCGCTGCAGTGCCGATGCCAGCTGCTGCGCGGTGCGGCTGAGCGCAGCGGCCTTCATGCCCAGCACCTGCCGCAAAGGTTGCGGCAATGCAGGAAACAGATGCAGCGGCGGCGCTCCCGAAATGATCAGCAAGCGGGGCGACAGTTGCTGCTGCAAAGCGCGCGTCAGCGCCTCCAGGTCGCGGCGATAACGGCCCGTGCTGTGAAAGGCGGTGCTGTCGTTGACGCCGAAGGCGACCAGTACGATGCGGAGCTCCCGTTCCTGCGGCATCGCCATTTGCGCCAGTTGCGGCAAGAGGTCTTGACGGGCGTCAGCCACCGTGGCGCCATTCTTGCCGAAGGCGCACCACCGCACTGGCCGCTGCAACGCGTCGGCCAGTTCCCGCGCAAACTGCGCAGTGACGGCTTGCTCCTGGCATTCCACGCCCACGCCGGCCACGGGCGATTCGCCGATCGCGATCAGCACCACCGGAGCGGCATCGTCGGCATCGGCCGGCGTGCACCATCCTTCACGTGCGCCGTCCGCTTCCGGCAAACGCGGCGTGATGCGGCGCGTGCGCTTGCCTTGCACCAGCAGCCAGGGTAGCAGCGGCAAGGCCAGCAATTCAGGCAGCCAGCGACGCACGCTTACACCACCTTGAGGCCGGTGAGTTCTTTCTTGCCCGGTGGGAAGGCCAGCTTCATCGCCTGCAAGGTCTCCAGCACCACGCCTGCAATGGCCAGGTTACGGTGGGTCTTGGAGTTCGACGGAATCACATACCACGGCGCGTGATCGGCATCGGTGGCCTGGATCGCCTGGCTGTAGACCTTCTGGTAGTCGTCCCAGCTCTTGCGTTCCTCCAGATCCTGCAACTCGAATTTCCAGTGTTTGGAAGGATCGTCCACCCGTTCCTGCAGCCGCGCGCGCTGCTCGTCTTTGGAAATGTGCAGAAAGAATTTCAGCACCACGGTGCCGGTCTCGCTGAGCAAGCGTTCGAAGTCATTGATCTGCGCGTAGCGGCGCTTGCACTCGGCCGCATCGATCCAGTCATGCACGCGCGTGATCAGCACATCCTCGTAGTGGCTGCGATTGAAGACGGCCAGTTCACCTTTGGCCGGCACCTGCTGATGGATGCGCCACAGATAGTCGTGCTGCAGTTCAAGCTGGCTCGGCGCCTTGTAGCTGACGATGCGCAGGCCTTGCGGATTGACGCTGCCGAATACGCCTGACACGGTGCCATCCTTACCGCTGGTATCCATGCCTTGCAGCACCACCAGCACTTTGCGCTCGTGCTGCGCGAACAGCATTGCCTGCTGCTCGGCGATCTGCGCCGCCAGCGTCTGGACCTGCAATTTGTCGGCGGCCTTGTCGCCGCTCGAGAGCGGCTTGGCGCCGGCGTTTTCGTCCTGGATTTCCTGCTTTTTATTGGCGCGGAATTGCTCGCGTATACCCATCGTGACGATCTCCTGTGTGGCTTTTGCCGCAATGAAAGCGATTGGACTACAACACCCCGTGGGTAATTCCCATGGCGTGATCCACCTTGATGCAGCGGTCCATGATGACTTTCAGGCCGGCAGCCTCGGCTTTGGCTGCGGCGGCGTGATTGACGATGCCCTGCTGCATCCACACGCAGGCAACGCCGATGGCGATGGCCTCATCCACCACAGGCGGAATGTCCGCCGACTTGCGGAAGCAATCCACGATGTCGATCCTGACCTGGCCGGCCAGCGCCTCGACGGCTTCGGTGAGACTGGCGTAGCAATGCTCGCCGAGGATCTGCTGGCCGGCGTACATGGGATTGACCGCGACGATGCGATAGCCCTGGCGCTGCATGTAGGCGGTGACGTCGTAGCTGGGGCGATCGGGACGATTGGACAGGCCGACGACGGCGATGACTGGCTTGGCGCTCATGGACAACTCCTGTGTGAAGAGCTTATTGCCGCCTTCTTCCGGCTACGGCAACGGACATTCGGGAACAGTCACTTTAACCGATCGGGCACGAAGGCGTCGTGCGTCGTCATCATCATTAACAGCGGCTGCAGCAACAGCATCCGGAATACCGATAAAAATCCACGGGCAATAAAAAAGGCAGCCTGAGCTGCCTTTTTTAATGATGCTGAAGATGCCGTTGCTGCAGGGCGTTCGTAATCGACGCTTTAATCAACGCTTCTGACGCAGTTTCGCGATCGCCGCCAATTGCGCCACTGCCGTCGCCAATTCGGCTTGTGCAGCTGCGTAATCGATTTGGGAGTCGCGATTCGCCAGGGCTTCTTCCGCGAGTTTCTTCGCGGCGCTGGCCTTGGCTTCGTCCAGGTCCGAGCCGCGGATCGCGGTGTCGGCCAGAACGGTTACGGTGTCAGGCTGCACTTCCAGCAAACCACCGGCGACGAATACGAATTCTTCGTGCGCCTGGCCAGGAATCTTGATGCGTACTGCACCTGGCTTGATGCGCGTGATCAAGGGGGTGTGGCGAGGATAAATCCCCAGCTCACCCGCTTCACCCGGCAACGCGACGAATTCCGCCTCGCCGGAGAAGATTTCTTCTTCGGCGGAGACTACGTCGACGTGAATAGTATGTGCCATATCGTTTCCTATCCGGTCAGCCGTCTTGCCCTGGCTTCAGGCAACAACGGCTTCGCGAGAATCAAGAGATCTTAGTTGATCTTCTTGGCCTTTTCGATTGCTTCTTCGATCGTGCCAACCATGTAGAACGCTTGTTCCGGCAGGTGATCGAGTTCGCCGCTAGCGATCATCTTGAAGCCCTTGATCGTGTCTTTCAGCGAAACGTATTTACCTGGCGAACCGGTAAACACTTCGGCAACGTGGAACGGTTGCGACAGGAAACGTTGCATCTTGCGAGCGCGCGCCACCAGCAGCTTGTCTTCCGGAGCCAGTTCGTCCATACCCAGAATCGCGATAATGTCGCGCAATTCCTTGTAGCGTTGCAGGATACCTTGAACAGCGCGGGCTGTTTCGTAGTGTTCCTGACCGACGACTTGCGGATCCAGTTGGCGCGATGTCGAATCGAGTGGATCGACCGCAGGGTAGATACCCAGCGAAGCGATGTCACGCGACAGAACGACGGTCGAGTCCAAGTGGGCAAACGTGGTTGCAGGCGACGGGTCGGTCAAGTCATCCGCTGGAACGTAGACGGCCTGGATCGATGTGATCGAACCGGTCTTGGTCGAAGTGATGCGCTCTTGCAGACGGCCCATTTCTTCAGCCAGCGTCGGTTGGTAACCCACTGCGGAAGGCATACGGCCCAGCAGCGCGGACACTTCGGTACCGGCCAGTGTGTAACGGTAGATGTTGTCGACGAAGAACAGAACGTCCTTGCCTTCATCACGGAAACCTTCAGCGATCGTCAGACCGGTCAGCGCCACGCGCAGACGATTGCCCGGCGGTTCGTTCATCTGACCGTAGACCATGGCGACCTTGGAGTTTTCCGGGGTTTCCAGATCCACGACCTTGGCGTCGGCCATTTCGTGATAGAAGTCGTTACCTTCGCGAGTACGCTCACCCACACCTGCGAACACGGACAAGCCGCTGTGCGCCTTGGCGATGTTGTTGATCAGTTCCATCATGTTCACGGTCTTGCCCACACCCGCGCCACCGAACAGACCGACTTTACCGCCCTTGGCGAACGGGCAAACCAGGTCAATCACCTTGATGCCGGTTTCCAGCAGTTCCTGCGACGGCGACAGTTCGTCGTATGCAGGAGCCTTGCGGTGGATCGTTGCTGTTTGTGCGTGGCTCACGGGACCGCATTCGTCGATCGGGTTGCCCAGAACGTCCATGATGCGGCCGAGAGTGGCCTTACCGACCGGCACAGTGATGCCCTTGCCGGTGTTCTTGATTGTCATACCACGACGCAGACCATCCGAAGTACCCAGTGCAATCGTACGAACGACACCGTCGCCGAGCTGCTGCTGAACTTCCAGCGTCAGTTCCGAGCCATCCATCTTCAAGGCGTCGTAAATCTTAGGCATCGCGTCGCGTGGAAACTCAACGTCCACAACAGCGCCGATACACTGAACGATTTTGCCATCAGCCATTTTCGTTCCTTCAATATATAAAATTAAATACTGTTACGCATCTCTGCATTACGTCGTTAGACCGCTGCCGCACCGGCGACGATTTCGGACAGTTCCTTGGTAATCGCGGCCTGACGAGTCTTGTTGTAAACCAACTTCAACTCGCCGATCACGTTACCGGCGTTATCGCTTGCTGCCTTCATCGCCACCATACGGGCCGATTGCTCGGACGCCATATTTTCGGCCACGGCCTGGTAGATCAGTGCTTCGACATAACGCACCAGCAACTCGTCCACCACGCTTTGCACGTCGGGTTCGTAGATGTAGTCCCACGAATGCGCGCCTTCGTCCGCTTGCAACTTGTCGCTCGAGAGCGGCAACAGTTGCTGCAGCGTCGGCTCCTGACGCATCGTGTTGATGAATTTGGTATAGACCAAATAGACTGCATCCAGCTTGCCTTCCTGGTAAGCGTCGAGCAGCACCTTGACGGGGCCGATCAGCTTTTCCAGGTGCGGCGTATCGCCGACCTGAACCACGTGCGACACCACTTTGGCGCCGATGCGATTCAGGAAACCGAAACCCTTGTTGCCGATCGCAACAGTCTCGATTGCGTTGCCTTGCGCTTCCAGTTCACGGATCTTCGCAGTGGCCAGGCGCAAGGAGTTGGTGTTCATGCCGCCGCACAGACCCTTATCGGTCGTGACGACGATGAAACCCACCTTCTTGGCGCTGTCCTGCTTGACCATGAACGGATGCGTGTACTCCGGGTTGGCGCGCGACAAGTTCGAAGCGATGTTACGAATCTTGTCACTGTAGGGACGCGCCGCGTGCATCCGGTCCTGCGCCTTGCGCATTTTGGATGCAGCGACCATTTCCATCGCCTTGGTGATCTTCTTCGTATTTTCTACGCTCTTGATCTTGCCGCGTATCTCTTTACCTGTAGCCATGAGACAGACTCCTTATAGCTTCAGTGAGATTAGTACGCGCCGGATTTTTTGAAGTCGGCAATCGCCGCAGCCAGGGCCGCTTCAGCTTCTTTGTCCAGTTGCTTGGTGTCTTCGATCTTTTGCAGCAGGGCAGCGTGGCTGGTCTTCATGAAGTTATGAACACCGGCTTCGAATGCCAATACCTTCTTGACTTCGACGTCGTCCAGGAAGCCCTTGTTGACGGCGAACAAAGTCACGGCCATCAGCGAGATCGACAGCGGCGAGTACTGAGCCTGCTTCAGCAGTTCAGTCACGCGTGCACCGCGGTCCAGTTGCTTGCGGGTAGCTTCGTCGAGGTCGGAAGCGAACTGCGCGAACGCAGCCAGTTCACGATACTGCGCCAAGTCGGTACGAATACCGCCGGACAGGCTCTTGATGACTTTGGTCTGAGCAGCGCCACCGACGCGCGACACCGAAATACCGGCGTTGATCGCAGGACGGACACCGGCGTTGAACAGCGATGTTTCCAGGAAGATCTGACCGTCGGTAATCGAAATCACGTTGGTCGGAACGAATGCGGACACGTCGCCGGCTTGTGTTTCAATGATCGGCAGTGCTGTCAGCGAACCGGTCTTGCCCTTGACTTCGCCGTTGGTGAACTTCTCGACGTAATCAGGGTTGACGCGTGCTGCGCGTTCCAGCAGGCGGCTGTGCAGGTAGAACACGTCGCCCGGATAAGCTTCACGGCCCGGTGGACGGCGCAGCAGCAGGGAAACCTGACGGTAAGCAACCGCTTGCTTGGACAGATCGTCATACACGATCAGCGCGTCTTGACCGCGATCGCGGAAGTACTCGCCCATGGCGCAGCCGGAGTAGGCCGACACGTATTGCATCGCTGCCGACTCGGAAGCCGACGCGGCGACGACGATGGTGTACTCCATCGCGCCGTGCGATTCCAGCGAGCGCACGATGTTCTTGATCGACGATGCCTTTTGACCGATCGCGACGTAGATACATGTCACGTTCTGGCCCTTTTGATTGATGATCGCATCAATCGCAACAGCAGTCTTGCCGGTTTGGCGGTCGCCGATGATCAGTTCGCGTTGACCGCGGCCGATAGGCACCATGGAGTCGATCGACTTCAGGCCGGTTTGCATCGGCTCGGAAACGGATTGACGTGCGATAACGCCCGGAGCGATCTTTTCGATCGGGGCTGTCAGCTTGGCGTTGACCGGACCCTTGCCGTCGATAGGCTGGCCCAGCGCGTTGACCACGCGGCCGCGCAGTTCAGGACCGATAGGCACTTCCAGAATACGGCCTGTGCACTTGACGGTGTCGCCTTCGGAAATGTGCTCGTACTCGCCAAGAATAACGGCGCCAACGGAATCGCGCTCGAGGTTCAGCGCCAGACCGAATGTGTTGCCTGGGAATTCCAGCATCTCACCTTGCATCACGTCAGACAGACCATGGATACGGCAGATACCGTCGGACACGGAAATAACCGTGCCTTGATTGCGAATCTCAGCGGTATCGCCAAGGCCTTGAATCCGGCTCTTGATCAGCTCGCTGATTTCAGATGCGTTGAGTTGCATACTAACTCCTAAAAATTTTTCTATCGCTTAGCTATTACGCCAGGGCTCAGGGCTGTATTTACGCAGCCAGAGCAACATGTAACTGTTGCAGCTTCGCGCGCACCGAGGTATCGAACACTTCGTCACCGACAACCACGCGCACGCCGCCGATCAAAGCATTGTCCACCTTGACGGTTGGCGTCAGCTTGCGACCGAATTTCTTTTCCAGCGTGACGACGACGTCCTTCAGCTGCGCATCAGACAACTCGAATGCGCTGGTGATTTCTGCGTCGGCTGCGCCTTCCTGTGCGTTTTTCAGCGCATGGAATTGCGTGGCGATCTCCGGCAACAACGCCAGACGACCGTTCTGCACCAGGGCGCTGACGAAGTTTTTCGCTTCGCCGCTGAGCGGTGTTTTCAGAACGGCAGCGAACGTGGAGGCGATCTGCTCATCCGACAGCGCCGGATTTTGCACGAACGCCTTGACGTCAGGATTGCTCGCGGCTTGCGCCATTTCGGAAACGAGATCGGCCCAGGCTGGCAGACTGCCGGCCTTGGCCACGCGATACAGAGCTTCTGCGTAAGGACGAGCGATCGTTGCGAGTTCGGCCATATTACAGCTCTGTTTTCAGTTGGTTCAGCAGGTCAGCATGCGCCGCTGCATTGACTTCACGCTTCAGGATCTGCTCGGCGCCTTTGACCGCGAGGGTCGCAACTTCGCCGCGCAACTCTTCACGCGCTTTGGTCACTTGCTGCTCTGCATCCGCCTTTGCATTGGCGATGATGCGCGCTGCTTCGTCGGAAGCGGTTTTCTTCGCTTCTTCGATGATCAGCTGAGCACGCTTTTCAGCGTCGCCGATACGTTTCTGGCCTTCGTCGCGTGCTGTCGCCAGCTCTGCCTGAACGCGCTTTTCAGCGGCAGCCAGGTCAGCCTTGCCGCGGTCTGCTGCAGCCAAGCCGTCCGCAATCTTCTTCGCGCGCTCATCGAGCGCCTTGATCAACGGCGGCCAGACGAATTTCATCGTAAAGCCGGCGAGGATGAAGAAGACCACGAACTGCGCAAACAATGTTGCATTTAAGTTCACGGTAATTTCCTTCTCAGAATATCGTGTGCCGAATCAATCAATCCGGCAAAAGTGAGAATCGGCTATGCCGCCCGAATTACTTCGCGATGAACGGATTTGCAAATGCGAACAACATGGCGATACCAACACCGATCAGGAACGCAGCGTCGATCAGACCGGCCAGCAGGAACATCTTGGTTTGCAGTGTGTTCATCAGTTCTGGCTGACGTGCAGATGCTTCGAGGTACTTACCGCCCATGATTGCGATACCGATACAAGCACCGATAGCACCCAGGCCAATGATCAAACCGCAAGCCAAAGCAACGAAAGAGACATCAGTCATGACAATTCCTTAGAAAGTTAAAGTTAATACGAAAATCAAAAAACAAACCAAAAAGCTAAAACCGTACAGCAGCCTTGTTAGTGCGCCTCATGCGCCTGGCCGAGGTAAACCAGTGTCAACATCATGAAAATGAATGCTTGCAACAGCACGATCAGGATGTGGAAAATTGCCCAGATCGAACCTGCGATGACATGGCCGACAAAGCCGAATGCCGTAGCAGCCGAACCCAGCAATGCGATCAGCAAGAACAACAGCTCACCCGCATACATGTTGCCGAACAACCGCATGCCCAGCGACACGGTCTTTGCAGCAAATTCAATGATATTCAACAGCAGATTGAAAGGCGCCAGCCAGATGCCGAACGGCGCCGCAAACAGTTCATGAATGAAGCCGCCCACACCTTTGATCTTGAAGCTGTAGTACAGCATCAGCGCAAGCACGCCCAGGGCGATGCCCAATGTACCGTTCAGGTCGGCGGTAGGAACGATGCGGTGATGGATTTCTTCCATGCCCGCCAGGCGCATGATGCCCGACACCAGATCGACAGGCAGGAAGTCCAGCGAGTTCATCAGGGCGACCCAGACGAACACGGTCAGCGCCAGCGGCGCGATGAAAGTACGGTCGCCGTGGACGATGGCCTTGGATTGGTCTTCGACCATCTCGACCACCATTTCGACGAATGCCTGGAAACGGCCCGGCACGCCCGAGGTGGCCTTGCGCGCAGCCAGGTACATGAACAGGCAGCCGACCACGCCGCAGAACACCGACCAGAAAATGGTGTCCATGTTGATAATCGAGAAATCGACAATCTTGTCTTGGTGTTGCGAGGAGAAATGTCCGAGATGGTGGACGATGTATTCTGAAGCAGTAGGTGCGTGCGCAGCAGCAGTCATGGTCGATGTCTAAACAGTAAAATTAAGTAACTTTTAAGCACCACGATGAAGCTCAGCACAAATGCGAGCCAGTTCACACCGCGATACAACCAAACAACTGCGCCCATGAGCGCAAGAGTCGTAGCAATCTTGATAAATTCCCCGAACAAAAACGTCATCGGGTTAGCCCCACCAGGCTTGCGAGTACTTGTATAGAGACGCAGGGCGAACAGGCCATTGGGAATGAAGCAACACATCCCGCCCAGCAATGCAGACCACAACGCAGATACCCCGCCCAGCAAACCAGCAATACATGCAGCGACGACCATGGCCACAAGCTGCAGAAGGATGATGCGCAGCATATATATCCAATATCGTGCAGGCCGCACTCATTATGAGCAGACGGCGGTTTAGAAGCCCGGCGATTATAAAGGCTTGCGTCCGAATCCGTCAAACTTTTAACGCACGATTACAGTGATATATCGTCAAGTTGCAGGTTAGTTGTCGGCTTTAACATACAGCTGCATTGTGAGCCAAAATCGGGCGAGGGACCATTACCTGCAAGGTAATGCAAAATACACCGAACAAACTTCGGGAATGCTGTCATCGGACTGACAAAAACGCGATCCGGATGGGCAAAAATGCACAAAACCAAGATGTGACTGAGATTGGTCAGACACTCATAAGGATGCCGCGAGTTACTCCTATTGCCTATCGCACACACCTGCTCAAGGCCATTCACATATTGAATTTTGGAGTTGAATCAATGCAAACACGAGTCTAAAAACACACGTTAACCCTATAATTTTTACTAAAACATGCAATGGACATGCATTAATTTGCTGGATGGGCTCAAAAAGGCTCGTGCAGGGCCAAAACATAGACACGTCGAATCAATTTCCAAGCAATGCACCTCTAACTTTGCCGAAATTTGGGCTCACTCCGTCCTGGCGAGACCCCCCCGCCAGTGGCACTGGCCGATTGTACGCATACTCGCGCCTATCTTATGGGATTCTTGTCGCCAATCCCGGCTTCAAAGCCGCTAGCATTGATTCCCAACCTGCTTCAACGTCAATTCACGGTAGCTAGACCAAACGGAGCTTAGGTAGCAGACATCACCTATATCCGAACTTGGCAGGGCTGCCTTTGCTTAGCCGTGGCGATGAACTTATTCTCTAGAAAATTGTTGGTTGAGCCGTCCGATCGACCATTCACAGCGAGTCAATCATTGATGCCATTGCCAAAACAGTGCGAAGCCGCCACGCTTGACCTGGCCGAATACATCGATGATTCTGCAACATGCTGCGACGACACAGTTATCTTGGCAGTGTCAGTCCGAACGAGTTTGAAGCGCGCACGCACGAAAATGAGCTACCTACCAAATTCCAGGTAACTCCACTCTGTTTTTCAGATCGTCATTCCACCCAGTCGGCAAGCTTGTTGAAATATAATGTTGGCGCCCGATAATTCTTATTTCAAGGCCTTCGATCTCATGACAAGCAAGCTCCAATCACCACTCCGGCAAAAAGTCGACATTTCTGACGCTGGATTGGCTGCCTTCACCAGGACGATTCTCGTTGCCCTCGCGATCATGTTCCTAGGCTGGATCTTATGGAATGCCTGGCATGCGATTCCTGCCGTAGACGATTTTTGCTACGGCGCCGGCGCTCAGGAACGCGGCATCATCCAGAATGTGGTCAACGAATACTTCACATGGGGTGGCCGCTTCTCCGCCACGGTACTGATCTCCGCCTTCGCTAGCATCGAATCGCTGCTGCTGGGCCACTACTACCTGGTTCCACTCGCCATCCTGACGCTGAACCTGCTGGCCGCCTGGCATTTTCTACGTGCCGTCAACCTGCGATCTCCCGCCTTTTTCATGCTGTTCTGCCTGATGCTAATGGCGACCTTCCGGATGCGGGAGTCGCTATTCTGGCTGTCTGGCGGAGCCACCTACGGAACGGCATGCGCGCTGCTGCTGGCATTGATCGCGGAAGAGTGGAAAATCTATTCGGGCGCAGTCGAACTTGGCGCAAAGCGGGTTGCCGCCTTGGCACTGGGCGGTTTCGTATTGGCAGGCCTTAATGAAGTGGCCTCGCTGTCGCATATGGTGCTGGTGTGCCTGTTGAGCGGCTCGCTGCTGTTCAAACAAAAACGTGACCGTCTGTACCTGATCGCAGCCCTGGTCACGATCTCAGGAACGATCGTCGCTGGTGCCGCCCCCGGGAACTTCGTGCGCGCAACCACGAAGATTCATGATGCCGGCATCCTGCACGCCGTCGGCGCGTCGCTGCGCATCCTCATTTCGAAATACGCAGTCGTCATTGTGGCTCATACGTTGGTCTTTTCCATCTTCATGTGGGCATGCCGCATCGACCATCGCTCCGGCCCCCGGCGCTCCCATATCGTTCCCATCGTTCTCTGCCTGATGCTAGCGCTTTGGGCTGGCATCTTCCCACGGGCCTATGCCCTCAACGACCTTGGCCCGGAACGCTCGAGGACGATCGACTTCCTATTTGTCAACCTGATCGCATGCCTGGCTGCGATCTGGCTCAACGACAAGCGCAGGACCCGCGACGACGCTCGACGCCCCATACTGGCCTCGATCATTGGCACAGTAGTGTTGGCCACCATCGCTTCCTTCTTCGTCCTGCCGAATGCGACAATCGCACCGATATGGAGCGAAATCCAGCAAAGTGCGAAGCTACGAGAACTGATGGATGCCCGCTTCGAGCTGGTCAATCGATCCGACCGTGGGTCCCTGACGGTAATGGCCTACACCCACGAACCCAGCCCCATCACCTACTTCAACGACATACGGAACGATGCGCGCGAATGGGAAAACGTCTGCTTCGCCAAGTATTTCCACCTGACGGATGTGACTGCACAATGATCGACATACAATGACGGTAACCAAGAAAATATCGCTGGTGGTCCCCTTCTACAATGAGGGGGGTGGCGTACATTCCTTTGCTCGTTCGATCGCCGCCATCCTGGCCGCGATCCACGGATACGACTTCGAGATCATCTGTATTGATGACGGCAGTAAGGACACTACGCTCCAGGAATTGATGCAGGTCCGATCGCTCGACCCGCGCTTCACGGTACTGGAGCTATCGCGCAATTTCGGCAAGGAAGCCGCCATGACGGCTGGCATCGACTACGCAGACGGTGACGCCGTGATTCCCATCGATGCGGATCTTCAGGATCCCCCCGAACTAATCAAAACAATGATCGCGCACTGGGAGCAAGGTGCCGAAGTCGTTCTGGCCAAGCGGGTTGACCGCAGCAGTGACTCCTATCTCAAACGCAAGACCGCGGCGTTGTTCTACCGTTTCCACAATACGCTGTCGGGCGTCAAGATCCCGGAGAACGTCGGCGACTTCCGCTTGATGGACCGCGTCGTCGTGAAAGCGCTCCGACAGCTTCCCGAGCGGCAACGCTTCATGAAGGGCTTGTTCGCCTGGGTCGGTTTCAAGACGGTAACGGTCGAGTACAAGCGGGAAGCGCGCGAAATCGGAATCACCAAGTTCTCTGGATGGAAACTGTGGAATTTCGCGCTAGAGGGCATCACCAGTTTCAGCACCACGCCGTTGAAGATCATGACCTATGTCGGTGCCATGGGAACGCTGGTGACGGCGTGCTACGCCCTGTACATTGTCATCAGGACCTTGGTTCACGGCGTTGACGTGCCCGGCTATGCCTCGCTGCTGGTCGCGATCCTCTTTACCGGCAGCCTACAGCTGGTCGGCATTGGCATACTGGGGGAATACATCGGACGTATCTATATGGAAAGCAAGCAGCGCCCCGTCTACGTGGTGCGCAAGCGCTACGCGGATGGCGACGACAGTGGCGGGCAGCTCCGTTACTCGGATAATGAATAGAACTTCCGTCGAGGAGAAGCGCGGACAACTGTCGCTGCTTCAATTCCTGGTCTTTGCCTTGGTAGGCGCGATAGGTACGCTGACGCACTACGCGGTGCTCTTGACACTGGTCGAACTCTGTGGAAAGTCCGCCGTAACAGGCACCGCTTGCGGAGCGCTGGCCGGAGCTCTGGTCAATTTCTTCCTCAACCACAAGCTCACCTTCCGCAGCGAGCAGAAATTCCGCAAGACCATTTTGCGCTTCTTGCTGATCGCCGGCGCCAGTCTGGCGCTTAATACCCTGCTGCTCCACCTTGTGCTGCAGGCCACCGACTGGGACTACCGGATCGCGCAACTGGGCGTGACAGCCCTGATCCTGGTTTTCAACTATGTGTTCAGCGCAGCTTGGGCATTTGCCGAACGAGAATAATAGGTTTGACCTCTTCATCCCGCCAAAAAAACTTTAGGTTGGCGTATGCACCTTCGGAGAAAGAATTAACAAAATGCAAACAATTTTAACGGGCGGACTCCCGTAGATGAGAGGCCTATCTACTTGATGGGACGCATGTACATGCCGAGCGGCATAATGATGATTCCCAAACCAGAGTGGTACGACACTCATAAAAATGCCGCGAACTGCCCCCATTACCCTGCCACATAAGGCGTCCAAGGCCATTCATGCATTGTTTTTTTGGAATGGCTTAGCCCAAAAGCGAATCACGAAACGCAAGCTTTCCCCATAATTTTGCCGAAGCATCAATTGGGGATGCATTAATTTGCCGATTGGCCTCAGAAAAGCTTAGTGGAGAGCTACATCACAGACACTTCGAGTTGGCTTGTCAGCAATGCCCCCTTAACTTTGCCGGAATCTGCGCGCTCCTTGTCCTAACGGGACACAGGCAAGCAACGGGAACGCTCGATTGTACGCGCAACACCCATACTCCGACCCGTGGCTTTAGGGAAAATGCTGCCAAGGCCTGCCTAGACAGCTGTATCGACGCAAAAAAGCAAAACGTTTCCATGAAGAAATGTTCGACGACATCAAAAAATCTCTGTCGTGTGAAAACGTTGATTTGCATCGAAAACTGACCCACTTAGGGAGTAACCCCCTCGGGCTGGACCAAGGCCAGTCGATGAATTGATACGCTTGTCGAGCCTTCTCCAGAGGAGCGACACCATGGCAGCACGAGGACCATATAGCCCGACCGCAGTCAGTAACATTGAAAGTCAACAAGAAGAATTTCGAACACGAATGTTGGCACTTCTTGCAGGGAACAGTTCGTTGAAGATGGAAATTACGAATATTCCAGCTGCGTCTGTAGATCCTTCCGAAAATTAATACGCATCAGCCCAAGCCCCGGAGCAGACTCGTCTTTTTCAGACTCTCCTACAACGACAGCTTGACTCCATTGAGGCAAACCTCGCCCTTTCACCCGACGCGCGCGAATTCATGGAGCGAACTGTCGCAGTGATTCAAGACGTCATCCGTGTAGTCAAAAAAGACTAATCTCGGAGGATGCACCATGGCTGGCGAGCAATTCGAATACAAGGGAAAGTAAGTCAGTATCCAAATGATGCAACGGGTGACGGAGTTAATAAGCAGCTTAGTCGAATGGTCGCTCGCCATGAAAAACTAAAACAAGGCAGACTTAGAGCGCTGGAGGGCGAAAATGCAGACTTGAAAGCTCGGATAGCTATCTTGGAGAGAGATGGAGTTGCTCCAAGATGATACGCTTTCAATGCCCTGCGATACTACGACAGGAAGTCGACTAGGAGGGATGTGCCACCAGCCGGCGGTACAAGGACCAAGCAATATCTGCAACAGGCTACATTCTAGGTTTCAGACCAGGTCGGATCTCCTTAATCGTCGCATCCAACTGAGCCATGTACTTTCGGAACATCGGATCGTGCAACGCCTTTCGAATCCCCGTCGCTCGAATCGCGGCGAGTTCGCCACCGCGCGCAATGCGTTCCTGATGTATCCGGTCGGCGTTTGTTCCGGGCGTGATAGTGGCACCGACAGCAACTTCCAATGACATCAGTCGTATCCATCTCCGGTAGAAGCCGTCCAAGTCGTGGAAGTTTTTCTTTATCGCAAGAGATATGCTCGCGGCAAGCGTCAGTAGTCGAGCGACTGCCGGGGGGTGTAGAACATTAGGCTGGTTTGTCCAGTCGATGCTCTTGGGCTTGATGAACACTGCTGCCGTCAATGCACCTGTCGATATTAGCGCGGCAAGAACACGCTGGAAACACTTGCGTTCGTCTGCCGACAGATTCTCTGCTTCATCCACTTCCCACAATTGACCCAGCAAGCTACTCACAGCGATGCGACATAAAGTTATGCCCAACAGGTCGGCATCACGCTCTAATGCTTGCCCGATAAGCCAAGCGCCGTCGACATCAATGGCGCCGCTCTCCGAATTTTCTGCGTGTGCTTGCCTAGGATACTGAGACTTATGCCCAGCAAGGTGATGTCCGGCCTCGTGCCCGGTGAAGAACGCTACTGCTGCAAAGTATAAGAAGGAGCTGAATGAGGTCGTAAAGCCGCCAGGTAAAGGACTCCTGGTTAGAAGACGCTGCATCAGAGTGGTATTCATGAGATCGGGAAACGCTTCCTCAAAACGTTCTGCTACGCTATCAACCCGATCACGCAGAAGCTCCATCAGACCTTCGCTAAAAACGATCCAGTCCCTGCCAGATCCACTCCAAACGGCTAGGGCATTTTTTGTTGCAGAACTCGATATGGCTGCAACAAGTTTCTCAGGCTCCGCTTTGTACATCGACCGGGCCTTTTGAACTACCCAATTCATCACGTCTGTAGTAGTAGTAACAAGAGGTGATTTGTTCGGCGCGGAAAGATCGCTCGTGCCAAAGTGGATTGTAAGTTGCTGTTGCAAGTCAGCGTCTGTCTGGGCTAAGACGAGGTTGCTGGCGAAATTGTGACGTGGAGTTGTCATCATTTAGTATGGTGTGTGCAATGGCAACGCAAAGGGTAAAGCTCCCAAATTACTTCTACTTGACTATTCTAACGGTCCCTAGATCTACACACCGACACTGACATGTCAGCTTTTTCCGATTGCGGATATCAAGTTACGCTCCCTATCCTTTCGCTACTGCGTTGGCCTATTTGGGTAAGCGCTGATCCTATGAAATTCTTCGCCGATTAATTTACCAGACAGCGGTAACTTATCCAGCCTAATGAGACATTTTCATTAAAGAAAGTAGTTGCGATCCTGCCGTAAGCTATCGAGACGCCTTAGCATCCGTTTTTGAGCATCCGCAAATCGAGCTCTATTTTCAGGGATCTTCTCGGTGGAAAAATAGGTATCAAAAGCACGGGTACGAAACAGATCTCGCTCTAATCGCCTCCATTGACGCTTGAGAAATCCCATACTTTGGCACTTCCCTTCAGCTCGAAGCATCCGATAGGCGACGCGAGTTCTTTTTTTGAGAGCCGTGCGTGTTGATGACATTTTTGCGTAGTTATATAGCGTACGCTCGTAATCAACTGGCCCTTAATTTCGTGGACACAACCGACTAACATTACGTTCGCAATCGGCCAGAAGCGGCTCATCTGTTCCACCCTTTCCTAGCAACATACTTACCCGTACGCGAAATCTGTTGCCGGAAGCTTTTCATTGCTTCATGACACTGTTACAGTGGCGCAAAACAATCGAGTAGCCTGTCTTTCGCTCACATTAATTTCACTTTTTCCGGAGCCCGCTTGTCCTTCGTGTGGGTGAGGGAGGTAGCTTATTTGCGCCATGCGTTAGAACGTGGAAATACGAGAGCTATCTCATTACCATGACATCACCAGCTCCTGAATCTCGCCAACAAAATACAGCCCCCCTGGAAACAGCAGAAAACGCTAGCGCTATTAGCGCGCGTCGACCAGACGGCGTTACTGTACTTGTCTATTTCATGCTGTTCCACTTAGGCGGTACCGCAATCTATTTTCTACTGTTTGGCCGCTACATGCAGGAGGTTGCGATTCTTCCCCGCGCGCCGATAGGCAGTCGCTTGCAATGGCAATTATTTGAAGCATGGAACTGTGCCAACTTCTTCATCGCTATCGGACTCCTGTGGGCACAGCGATGGGCGCGATGGGGATACATCATTGGAGGACTGTTAGGTTTCTCGCTCATTTTTTTCATGTATCAACAGACGCAAAAAATTCTCTTTGTAGAGCTGCTGTTTTCTGTCCCTTGCTTCGTCGTATTCGTCTATCTGCTTTATCGCAAAGACGCTCACCTTTACTTTTCGTCGCCAACGACACTTCAGCGGCCACGCACTCCCCTCCGGCGCCGACTAGGCGCATGTTTGTATGTGCTGACCACAATCTTTGCATTCTGGAGTCTCAATGCGATTGTCTTGGGAATTACCGAGATATATCCACAAACACTCTATCGAGACAAGCTAGCCTTTCTTGCGTTGCCTATGATTGCTATTGCCGAATGGATAGGGAAGACCCCTGGTGTCGTGTCCAGAGTAAGTAACTTGGCTATCGCCTTCTCCGTGTATCTGATGCAGATATTTCTTTATAAATACGCTTCTCCCTACACTGCGCAGATTGGGCCATCTCTTTGGCAACTCAGGAATTGGGCTATCGGGGTCAGTAGCGTCTCGATCGTTCTTCTTTACTTACAATTCCGACGATACCGACAGCAGCTCTCGACCAAAAGCTGAAATACTTTAACTAAATTCTCACTGCCACCCGACTAGGTTCTTGGAAGCCCATTCATCCAGTAAAAATATGCGGATCAACGTTTTTCGTCAGGCATGCTGCTCAGCAGATGATCAAATGGGCAATCTCGAGGCCATCCACAGGGTAAGTAGTAGCACGACGCTTAAAGCCTTGTTACAGGAAATATGTGCAAAGGATTTCTTACAGTATTCGTCCACTAACGATCGCCTCAGCGTCGAGGTGGATGGCCGACAGCTCGCGGAAGTCTACCCGTCAGGTGAGGTTCGCTGGAAAGCAGATACGTCGCCAGAGGCACCGGTGGGACTAGTAATAGGCCAGAGTTCTCTACATTTTGTCTTTCGCTTGGGTGCCCACGGCGACGTCAATGTCAAACGTCGATCGCAAGAACCTCCATCAAATTACCAAATCGGCGCAATGCAACTCGACCGGCGTATGTACGGTGGAATTGGGGCCTTTTTCGGACTGGTCATGGCGTGGATACTGCTCCATACTGTTTTGGAGACCTTCTATTTCGATCGTATGGAAAAGTGGCTCATCTGTCTTCTTGGCATCATTGCGGGATCTATTGTCGGGCGAATCGTCGCATCGGGGAAATGGCCGGCTCTGTAGGTTTTGCATGGACGTTCGCAATCGGCCAGTTGCAGACTTCTCTCCTAAAGCCAAGAGCATAAAAATATGAACGAAGTTGATGCAAAAAATAGCCCCTTTCGCCTCCCGACAGACTTGGAGATTGATGCTGCTGAAAATAGTTTAGGGATGAAATTTCATCCGGACTATCGAAAGTTTCTTCTTAGTGGAGGAGACGTAGCGAATGCAGTGTTCACTCCAGCAGTCGTTTTGCCAGGGTCGGGATACTGTGACTTGGTGGAGATTGCAGAAACCGCATGGAAAGTGATGGGAGTTCCTCGTCACTATTTACCGTTTATCGAAGATAACGGCGACTATTTTTGCATTACGTCTGACGGAGATATTGTGTATTGGTCTCACGACGGCGCAACAAGCGAACGATGGTCAACGCTCGAGCTGTGGTATCAACAGGTATGCGTGGAACGAAAGTGAATTAGCTCGTCCGCTTCCAGCCACTAGCAGCCATTGAGTTGTCGTTACAATGCTACGCGAGGAGAAGAAAAATATGCTCGATAAGTGGATCAAGGCACTGCGGTTTCCTGAAGTGGAAAAGCATTGGCAGAGAAAAATCGATGATCGCTTTGTTCTTGTCTTTGATACCGATTTAAATACATTTTCCTTGTACGACAACCACGAACTAAGTTGCCAATTTACTTGGACAAACATACTTGAAATTCAAGTGCTGCAAAGAAGTGAGTTTCCTCCCTTAGTCTGGAAGATCATTGCGGATCACGGCGAATGGCTCATACCGATGGGCGGAAGATACGCCGAAGTATTGGAAGAAAGAATTGATCATCTTCCAGATTACTCACGACAGCAGAACGTGGAATTGCGTCCCCCTTCCGGCTTTAAAACAGCTATATCTCAATGGAGAAGAAACAATACGCTGCCGTTTCGACCAGATGTTGATTGGGATGAGATTGGCTACATATAGACAAAAAATTATTCTCAAATCCATCGTAAGTATTCGCCAGAAGAGGACTGCAATCGGCCAGAAACAGACTCTCCTGTAACGAAGAATGTATTGGCGCATCATGAACGAATACGAAAAAAATAATCGTGCAAGACTCATCCAATTATTATCGAAGATTCCATCTCAGCCGTGTCCGCCTGGCTGGCGAAAGACCGGTACATTCGCCGTTGGGGGACTAACCGAAATAGGCTTCTCGCAACGATCCGAGTTGCTTTTGGTTGTTTCCAGCGCCGGCAGAGGTGTGATCGATTGCACGCAGGGGAGAAAAATTGCACGTGACGACCAGGTCGATGGCGACTGGTATTCCGCATGCTCCTTGATTTGTGAAGGCATCGGCCCCTTAAAAGACGAGCGGGTACAACTGGCCGGATTAGCAGGTGGTGGCTTACCACTTTCCAACAAAAGCGGCGAGTCGTTAGAAAGTGCGGCGCCGAACTGGCCTAAATTCGATTTATTCTTCTGTGGTCCCTATAAGTCTGCTTTGGTCGAAGGCCATCAGGCAGGCTGTGTACATATCGCATCTGACGACTTCCGTGCATTTGGATTTTCGTTTAGCGGAAACTCATTTGTCTTCGCCACTAGCAGCGATATCACAGTGTTTAGCAAGCTAATGGGGTGACCGCTTCCGGCCAGAACCAGCCAGTCATACTTATTAAGTGGTTTATTGCCATAGAAAAATATGAAAGAGAAAGTCCTCATCTTCAGTGGTTCAGGTGTAAGTGCCGAAAGCGGCCTTAGGACCTTTCGCGACATGGGGGGATTGTGGAACGAATATGCCGTCGAAGAGGTTGCTTCCCCTGAAGGATGGACCAAAAATCCTGAACTCGTTTTGAGTTTTTACAATGAGCGTCGACGAGCTGTTTTATCCGCTAAACCCAACGAGGCGCATAGTGCAATCGCTCGTTTGGAGGATTTCTTCGATGTTGTTGTAGTTACTCAAAACATTGATGATTTACACGAACGGGCTGGCTCATCCATCGTAATTCACCTTCATGGCGAAATATTGAGGGCGCGCAGCTCCCTCGACCCAAACTTGACCTATCAGCTGGATGCGCCAACCTTAGAAATCGGCGATATATGTGAAAAGGGAAGCCAGTTGAGGCCTGATGTTGTGTGGTTCGGAGAGGAAGTAAGATTTATGAGGGAGGCGGAAAAACACTTCGCAAATGCGGAAAAGATAATTACTGTTGGGACCTCTCTAACCGTCCATCCGGCCGCCGGCTTACTGAAGAAAGCAAAATTCTCATCAGAGAAATACATAGTCTCTGTTGATGCAATGCATCCGCCGTATGGGCATAGGTTTTTAAGAGGTAGTGCAACTACGGTCGTTCCCCATATTGTGAATTGCTGGATAGAAGGCCGAAAACCCTGAGCCGTTGGTTCTAACGAACATCCGCAATCGGCCAGGAGCGGACTTGTCAGACAATTTCAAAATTGAATAAAGTCTTGGCGAGTTATAAGAATTGCTCTTTAATTCTCTCAAGAAATAGAAAGTGGGTTAGATTTCTACGAACTTGATTTCCATCTTGCCTCAGCAGCACAAAGTTACATGAGCTAGCCACGAACACTGCCCAACCTTTATGCGAATACCGTTTTATGCATTTCGATGGCGAACAGTTCGACTGCTTTGATAGCCGCAATCGAAGTCCCTGTCTTATCTAATGGTGGCGACCAGGCGCATACCGCACCAAATCGTGGAATCACTGCCAGCACACCTCCACCAACGCCGCTCTTAATTGGCAAACCAATGCTGAAGGCGGTTTCGCCAGACGCTTCATAGGTGCCGCTGCTCATCATTAGGGCACAGACTTGTTGTACTTGGCGAGATTGAAGAATCTGTCGACCATCGCGATCGACGCCGGCGTTCGCCAGGAAAAGTGCAGAAACTGCCAAGTCTCGACAGCTGGCTGCGATCGCGCACTGGGCACAATACGCACTTACCACCTCATCAACTGCGTTGTTGAAGTTGTTAAAGCTTTTCATCAGATAGGCAGCGGCCTTGTTGCGGTGAGCAAAAGCGAATTCGCCTGCCGCCACTTCCGTGTCATAGTTAATACTTGGATTGCCAGAGAGCTCACGCATAAGTGTAACGACCGCTCGTTCCATTTGCGTATTTCGGCTATAAAGCAAATCCGATACAACTAGCGCACCAGGATTCAGAAATGGATTACGCGGCTTACCAGACTCCAGTTCCAGCTCCAACAATGAGTTGAACTGGTTTGAGCTAGGTAACCTGCCGACACGCATCCACAACGAATCTCCCTCACGACTCGACGCTAACACGAGAGCGAAGAGCTTTGAAATACTTTGAATGGAGAACGGTTCATCTGCATCACCCGCCGTATAGACATTTCCATCTAGGGTGGCCACAGCAAAACCGAATTTGGATGGGTCTACACGCATCAGTGGAGGTATATAGCCGGCTAGCTGACCTTGCGTGGCGAGCGGCCGCGCTTGGATAGCGACCCGGTTAATACAGTCTTGAATATCATGCATTTGGTAACAGGTTTTACTTTCCAGTTGTTGGATGAGGAGACTCCTGCGGTCGCTTCGCGGAATTCTGAATCCAACCTCTCACTGTCTTAAACATAAATCTATTGCCATCAATGGGTCATACATCGGCGTTACCGGATGTTATCCTTGGCTCGTCAATGCCAATAAACGTTCGGTCAGCCTGACCCAGTAGGTGGCGCCAATTGGCAACAGGTTATCGTTGAAATCGTAGCTGGTATTGTGCAGCATGCATGGCCCCAATCCGTGGCCGTGATCGCGGTGGCCGCCGTCGCCGTTGCCGATCAGGGCGTAGCAGCCGGGCTTGGCGAGTAGCATGAAAGAAAAATCCTCGGAACTGAGAGGTGCTTCGATATCAGCATCAACGTTTTCTGCACCAACAACATCGCGCATGACTTCGACACAAATGGCAGTTTCTGCGCGATGGTTGATAGTGGGCGGATAGTTGCGATTGAATACGACTTCTGCGTCACAGCCGAAACCATGTGCCAAATGTTCTGACATTTCGCGCATGCGTGACTCAATCAGATCGAGCACGTCAATCGAGAACGTGCGCACCGTGCCCCCGATCCAGCCGAAATCGGGAATGACGTTGCTGGCTTCACCTGCCTGCATTTGAGTAATTGATAATACGGCGGCATCATTGGGACGCTTGTTGCGCGTCAAGATAGTTTGCAATGCCTGCGACAACGCCGCCATCGCCGCCACCGGATCAATGGAATGCTGTGGCAACGCGGCATGCGATCCTTTGCCACGCAAAGTGATCTTAAACTCATTGCTAGATGCCATGATGGCACCCGAGTTAACGCCGAAAGAACCAAGTGGCATGCCCGGCCAGTTGTGAATGGCGTAGACCGATTCCATTTCAAATTGCTCGAACAAACCGTCCGTGATCATACTCGCAGCACCACCTTTTCCCTCTTCCGCAGGTTGAAATATAAGATAGACGGTGCCGTCAAAATTGCGTGTCGCATTGAGATGCCAAGCTGCGGCCAGTAACATCGCGGTATGTCCGTCATGACCGCAAGCATGCATTTTTCCTGCATATTGAGAGGCATGTTCGAACCTGTTTAACTCCTGAATCGGCAGCGCATCCATGTCAGCGCGCAAACCGATGGCGCGCGTGCTGTTGCCGTTCCGAATGATGCCGACCAAGCCCGTACCGCCTAAGCCGCGGTGTACCGGAATCCCCCAGTTTTTCAAGCTGGCGGCAATAGCATCGGCGGTTCTTACCTCCTCAAAAGCCAACTCGGGATGAGCATGTAAATCGCGTCGGATGTGTGAAAATTCGGCACGTGAAGTTTCAATTTCTTTTATTAAATTCATATTTTGCATCGTATAATTTGAATGGTTGACATGTTGTCAAGGTCGTTCCGGCAATCACATTTCACGCATGTAAACCTGTCGACGCATTTCAGATTGACCTGAACATCAGAGCGGCAGCAAATAAGGGCGGTAGTATCTGGACAAGAATGAACCCCCGAAAATAAGAACGGGGAAGAGGCCGGGATTGGAAAGTATTGGAGGCCGATTGTAGGTACGTTCCCCAGACTTGAAAATTACTGTTTTTGTATAGATAAAATACCTTCAAGGTATATCGCTCATCATGGAAATCCGACATCTTCGCTACTTCTTAGCCGTCGCCGAGCACGGTAGTGTGGCCGAAGCGGCGCGCAAACTGAATATCGTCCAGCCGGCGCTCAGTCGCCAAATTCACGATCTGGAAGAACAATTGGGAACCCAATTGTTCCAACGCAGCATCAGAGGCACCCAGCTCACGGTAGCCGGTGCGCAATTTATGAAAGATTGCAGCAAATTGTTGATCGATCTTGAGGACGCCAAGAAGCGCGCCCTGCGCGCCGCTTCCGGCAAGCTCGGCTCGCTGCGCATTGGTATCTCTCCCAATCACACCGCCCATCCTGAATTATTGAGACGACTGCGTCGATTCCGCGAAATATTCCCTGATGTTGCATTGATGCTGGAACCGGCGTTGTCGCCACGGCAGTTGCTGGACGTCAAAGAAGAACGTATGGACGGGGGCTTTATCGCGTTTCGCGATCTTGCTGACAAACAGTTATCCGGTATAAAGGTATTGCGCTCGGGGTTGATGCTTGCGGTTTCGAGCGATCATAAGTACGCGGGACAACCACCTGATCGGCTCAGTGAAATGAAGGATGAGCCTTGTGTCTGGTTCCCGCGTGATCGCGCTCCCGAGTATCACGATTATCTGATACAGCAGTGCATGGCCGCAGGTCTGACGCCCAAACAAATTCTTGTCGGAACGGACGTTGGCTCTACTCTGGGTATGGTTGCGGCCGGCATGGGCTACTCCATCGTATCGGAAGCATCGAAATACAATAGCCCTAGCGGCGTCGTGCTGCATCAGCACGCCGACATACCTGATGTCCATGATGTCGAATTCATTTTCCTCAGCGAAAATGATTCGCCTATTCTGCGAGCCTTCGCGGAAGTCATGAATGATGGTGGATCCCATAGCAAGTCGTAAAAGACCACGAGAGCGACTCGCATCGCACCAAGTTTATGGTCCGGTGCATCGTCAGCAATGTCCTTCACTGGCTTGATCCGACTCGTCGCATGAGACCAACAACATGACAATCCCACCGGCTATAGCTAATCCAAGCATCTATACTTAACAAGCATAGAAACAATAGCAAAACAGTAATTTTCAAACCGCCGACTTCTGCATATGCTCTGATAATAATGAAAAATATTGCAATATCGGAAGCTTGAAAAGGGACCTGAGTCTTTACCTGGCGATTATCTTTTTTCAATCGTTTCCGGTCAGCATAGGAGACCGACAAACCAGAAAATATAGAACATGTTCTGACCGATTTTTCCGTCAAACATGATTTCGTCCATTTTCCATTACGTTTTTGCTTCACTCATTTGAATGGGGCACCCAGCTCAGAACTGCTGGGCCGTTACGGCATATCTGTCACGCGACTAAAAGTCTCAGCCAATCGTCGGCAGGGAGGCTTGAGCGCTCGGGAGTCGACACGTCTAAAGATTAAATATAACGGCTAACATTTACCTAGCGAGAAGTTTGATGATCTACCAGTTCGATTTTTCTTCTGTCCTCGAGTATACAAAGGTGCTTGAACAAGGCGTGTTGATGACGATACGATTAATCGTCGTCGGCGGTGTTGCAGGCGTCACACTTGGTATCTTCGGCGCTTGGGCGCGCACTCAAGGGCCACGCTGGCTCAAGCTGATTATCAGCGCTTATGTAGAGTTGATCCGTAATACTCCTTTTCTGGTCCAACTATTTTTTATCTTTTTCGGTCTGCCTAGTATCGGCGTGACGATCACCGAATTACAGGCGGCGATTATCGCCATGGTGATCAATCTCGGCGCGTACAGCACCGAAATAATCCGTGCCGGCGTATCCGCAATTGCGCGCGGTCAAATTGAAGCAGCGCTGAGTCTGTCGATGACGCGACTACAGGTTTTCCGCTATATCATCCTGCGCCCCGCTTTACAAAAAGTCTGGCCAGCACTGTCGAGCCAGATCGTGATTGTCATGCTCGGCTCGTCGATATGTTCACAGATTTCAGTAGAAGAATTGTCGTTTGCCGCTAACTTCATCCAGAGCCGCAACTTCAGAGCCTTCGAAGCCTATTTGGTCACCACTCTTATCTACCTGATCATGGCGATTCTGTTGAGGCAGATCTTGCATTACATAGGAAGACGTTTCGTATTTCATCGACCCAGTGTCGAAGCACCGAAACCCATCGCCATTCTCAAGGGAGGCCAGGCATGAGCAGCTTCACGATCTGGGACATTGTCCGCAATTTATTACTGGCGCTCCGTTGGACAGTGGCATTGTCCCTACTGTCGTTCTTGTTAGGCGGCACGCTAGGTCTCGTGCTTCTGTTCATGCGCAATTCCAGATATCGCATCCTGCGCGACATCATCCGCGTCTATATCGAAGTGTTCCAGGGCACACCGCTGCTAATGCAATTGTTTCTGGTGTTCTTCGGTATTGCACTGTTCGGTACCGAGGTGTCTGCTTGGCTCGCTGCCGGCGTAGCACTAACGTTATGGAGCGCCTCCTTTCTCGCAGAAATCTGGCGTGGTTGCGTCGATGCAATTCCACGTGGCCAATGGGAAGCTTCAGCCTGTCTGGCGATGAATCGCTTTCAGCAAATGCGCTATATCGTTTTGCCACAAGCACTGCGTGTCGCCATTCCTCCCACTGTGGGTTTTGGCGTTCAAATCATCAAGGGAACGGCGGTCACCTCGATCATCGGATTTGTCGAGTTATCTAAGGCCGGCACCATCATCACCAACGCCACGTTTCAACCGTTCATCGTCTTCGGGCTGGTCGGTCTTATGTACTTCGTGCTGTGCTGGCCGCTGTCAAAATATAGTCAATTCTTGGAAAGGAAGTTCAATGTCGCTCATCGTCATTGAGAACGTCAAAAAGAGTTACGGGAACAATGCTGTCCTCAGAGGCATCGACCTTGAAATCAATGCCGGCGAAGTCATTGCCATCATCGGCAAAAGCGGCTCCGGAAAAAGCACACTGCTACGCTGTATCAACGGGTTGGAAACCATCGATGAAGGTTTGATCAGCGTCGGTGATGTTCTGCTTGGCCGTAGTGAACGCGAGTTGCGCGAATTGCGTCTGCGCGTGGGCATGATCTTCCAGCAGTTCAATTTGTTCCCCCATCTGAGCGTAGGCCGCAACGTCATGATCTCTCCGATTATCGTCAAGGGCGCGAAAGAGCAGCAGGCGCGAGAAATCGCACAACAAAATCTGACACGTGTCGGCCTCGCGGAAAAATTCGACAGTTATCCCGATCAGCTCTCTGGCGGCCAGCAGCAGCGTGTCGCGATTGCGCGAGCACTGAGCATGCAACCGAAAGCCTTGTTATGCGACGAAATTACCTCGGCGCTTGACCCGGAGCTGGTCAACGAAGTATTGGGTGTAGTGCGCAAGCTTGCTACCGAAGGCATGACGCTGGTCATGGTTACGCATGAAATGCGCTTTGCACGTGAAGTGTGCGACCGCGTGGTATTCATGCACCAAGGAAGAGTGCATGAAATTGGGCCACCGGAAGAATTTTTCAGCAAACCAAAGACCCCTGAGCTCCAACAATTCCTCGGTATGGTCAGTGTCTGATCTCCTGAATGGACACAGAACAAAGGCCATTTTTCAACGCCGGCATTCATGAGGATGCCGGCGTTTTTTTAGATGAAGCCAGGTTGGATCGGATTGGCGACAGGTATCAAGCGCGCAATAGTTTTCTGAGACTTGCTCCATTCTTCGGTGCAGACAATGCGGGCGAGGCTGGAGATGCTGTTGTCGCCACATGCGATGCCGCGACATTGCTGTCGGCAACCAGCGCTGATGAATCTGTGATGAACACGCTAACCAGCTTGGCAAGATTGGCCGCTTGCTGTTGCATTGCGTCGGCAGCCGATGCGGCTTCCTCCACCAGCGCAGCATTTTTCTGCGTCACATGATCAAGCTGCGTGACGGTATCATTGACTTGCTCTATACCTTCGGCTTGTTCCTGGCTGGCCTCGCTGATTTCATGCACGATGGAGGTTACGCGCTTGACGCTGGTGACAACATTGGCCATTGTGGCGCCGGCGCGTTCCACTTGCATGCTGCCGTTGCTTACCCGCTTGACCGAATCATCGATCAGCGCTTTGATTTCTTTGGCGGCGGCTGCCGAACGCTGTGCCAAGCTACGCACTTCAGATGCAACTACCGCAAAACCTCTACCCTGTTCACCTGCACGCGCGGCTTCAACGGCCGCGTTCAAAGCAAGGATATTGGTCTGGAAAGCGATACCGTCAATCACGCTGATGATATCAACGATCTTCTTCGAGGATGCATTGATTTCCCCCATGGTCTGCACCATGTCATCGACGGCATTACCTCCTTCGATCGCGATGCTTGAAGCGGAACTGGCAAGCTCACTGGCTTCGCGCGCGTTGTCCGCGTTGCTGCGTACGGTCGAGATCAGTCCCTCCATCGCAGATGCTGTCTCCTCAAGTGCGCTGGCTTGCGATTCGGTGCGAGAGGACAAATCCATGTTTCCTGCGGCAATCTCACGCGACGCTGTCGCGATGGTGACGGTGCCGGTACGCACGTTATTGACGATATTCCGGAGATTGGTATTCATGGCCTGCAATGACATCAGCAATTGCCCGACCTCATCCGTCCTCTTGATCTGGATCTCCGTAGTCAAATCTCCATCAGCTACCTTTCTCGAAATTTCCACTGCCTGCCTGAGAGGCCGAACTATACTCAGTGTAAGCAGCCACGCACACGACACGCCAAAAAGCAGCGCAGCGATTTCTACAATCAGCAAAAGAATACGGCTTTGGGCGGCGATGACATCAATCTGCAGAGAAGTCTTGTCGATTTCGGCTTGCTCCCATTCGAGCAGTTTTTGCAATGTTGCCTGATAGCGCTTAGAAGCAGGCACGAATTCTTGCACCAGAATCTGATTTCCTTCCTCGGCGTCGCCATTGGATTTGAGCTCCATCAAATGAAAATTGATTTTGGCGTAGTTGACCTGCTGTTCCAGCACCTGCCTGTAGAGCTCCTTTTCTTCGTCGCTGACCAGCAAGGATCCGATCTGCTTTTGCAAGGCAACGGCATCTTTTTTTGCGATTAAATCTTCATTAAGAAAAAACGCATTGAGCATTTGGTCCGTGCTGCGCAAAATCGCGATCGTACGCAAAATTCCCCCACGCAGATTCGTGTTGAGGGCCGAGATCAATCGTTCCTTGCGTACCGATTCGTCAACCATGGCGCGCGTCACCTTTGACACTACCTGCATGCGCCAGATGCCGATGCCGGTACTGACGATGGATAGTGCCAGAATGATGGCAAAGCCGATGGCCAGACGATCTCCGATTTTCATGTTGCTCAAGCGTTTCATTCTTCCTCCTTGATATTTGACGCAATTGCTGCGTTGAGTGACCTCCGGCTCAACGTTGCGTAGCGATCTGCATCACACTTCCCCGATCCTTTTACGGTATGTGAGAAAGTTGGAAATAGTTTCCCCGATCATTTCAGCTGCATCGACTTGGCATAGATTTGCTATCGCCAATCACTAAAATTGGGGCACTGACGATTTAAGCCGGTTCCCAATACTTATAAGGGTTTCAAGGAAGTTTTGCTTATACTTTAAAAACATGAAATCTATGCCTAAACGGTAGTTTACATAGCGTGATCGCACTCCTAAACTTGCCGTCGCAATAACGGAAAACCGAACTAGGTGTTCATCACGTCACTTGATGGCTTCAGGCTTAATTTTTTATCGCTGTTCTTGTTCTGGCATTGCTGTGTCTTTCTTGCGGTCGCTTACCGTGCACCTCATTATCTGAAGTGCGTTTTACTACATGTTTAATTTGGGGAAGAAATGAAATTCGCGAAACTTCTAGTGCTTTTCTCTGCCATTACCTTGGCTTTGGCCGCGTTCGGTGTGCGTGCCGATGCGCTATCCGACATCACTAAATCCGGCACCATCCGTATCGCGGTCCCTCAAGATTTTCAACCGTACGGCTCGGTCAATTCTGATTTGCAGTTGCAAGGACTTGATATCGACGTTGCCCGACTCGTCGCCAAAGGTCTCGGCGTCAAAGTGGTGTTGGTTCCGGTTGCGAGTGCTAACCGTATTCCTTACTTGCAAACGCACAAGGTCGACTTGGTAATTTCGACATTAGGCCGTAACGCCGAACGCGACAAAGTGTTGGACTTTACTCAGCCATACGCGCCGTTCAACAATAGCCTGTTCGGTGCATCGGAGATCAAGGTTAGTGGTCCGTCGGACATGGCGAATCAGACCGTCGGCGTGGCGCGCGGCACTTTTGAAGATATTCAGTTGACCAAGACTGTGCCGGCGAGCACGGTGATCAAGCGTTATGAAGACAATAATACGTTGATCTCCGCCTATGTCTCGGGCCAGGTCAAATTGATAGGCACCGGCGACTTTGTGGCGATCACGCTCGGCGAAAAGGATCCCGACCACAAACCTGTCTTTAAATACACGATTCAGGAATCGCGATGTGTGATCGGCCTTAACAAGGGCGAAGCGCCATTGCAGGCTAAGGTCAACGAGATTCTGACAAAATCCAAGAAGTCGGGTGAGCTTAATGCTCTCGTCAAGAAGTGGTTGAATGCGCCGCTGCCGGAAAAACTGGCAACTACCTACGAGTAAAGCGATGCAAGTGACTAGCACTCACGATATTTTTTGGACCGGACAGTCGCTCCTTAAATGTCGTGCCAAGTCTTCTCAGGAGCGGCACTAATTTTTTCTTCGACGATGACTAGAGCCTAGCCGGGATTGATCTGGTGTAGTCCTAGTACATATCTATCGGGGGTCTCAGGATTTACGATCTTTAGCACCTGATCCTCCGGCCTGTTTCCACGATACGATGATGTTAGTGTCCCGAAGTTCGTCAATTCAATAAGTACCCGTATTCATTGTCACGTTACGGCCACCTGATTAACATTCGTCGAAAATTGATTCCGCTATGCCGTTTCAAAAGTCAAAAGCCACCTGTATGGGTGGCTTTTGACTTTGGAGCACTCGCCGTATTCCGTCCGCAAGCGGCCAGAAACCGACTTATCGTGCCGTTGAATGCTTTGCATAAAGTGGACACTAATGTACGCTGAAGCACGAGGATTGGAGATCGGCTCAGCGTAGACTAGCAGCGAACGGCGGTCGTAGCTTTGCGAAGCCTTGTTTGCTCCGCAAAGCCGGTGAAGAGTAGATCAAGATACGCTTGCCACCAGATTTTCACCGCCCGATACCTCGAGGACAGTGCCGGTGACGTAAGGGTTGGTCATCAGAAACAGGGCAGCGTGAGCAATATCCTCCGCCTGGCCTGCTCGTCGCGCAGGAAAAGATTCTTCCACTTTCTTCTTCAAGCCTGCACGTGCCTCCACAGGCAGAAAACCCCACATGTCCGTGTCGATGAATCCCGGACGAATCGTGTTGACGCGTGTCGGGGCCAATTCGACAGCAAGGGAGCCGGACAATGCCTCCACGGCCGCAAAGGCGGAAGTGACTGCAGTGAAGCCGAGTTTAGGCCGCACGGCCATGCCGCCACTGAGGAAGGTGATCGAGCCATGAGCGCGCAGATTGGGCGCTGCATATCGTGCACAGGCCCATGTTCCCAGGAACTTACCTTCCATATAGCTGCGGACCCCGCTCATATCCGCATCCATGAACACGCCCCAGCTTCCAATATCCGGCGCTGCCGTGACGACGAGGTGATCGAACGGTCCAATCGCCTCGAAAGCGCTTCGAACGCTTGATTCGTCGCCCATATCGAGGCTCACCTGCTCGAATCCGATCAGGTCCGGACGACTCTGTGCGGAGGCAACGCGGCGGCTGGCCACGATCACGGTCGCCCCGGCAGCCTGCGCACCTCGCGCTATTCCCTGGCCAATACCGCTTTTCCCGCCAACTATCACTACCTTCTTTCCAGCCAGGTTCAAGGATGGAGCCGACATTGCTTCTGCATTACGGTTTGCTGCATTCATGGTTCAAGTCCTTTTGCTCGATATTGGGTCACCCCAGGTATCCCAGGCCGTTACAGCGCAAGCAAACGTCGAGGTCACGTTACCGCTGAACACCTGGAAACAGGGGCCGAACTGTCGTCAGGGAATCTGCCACGCAGCCGTTCGGCAGGCAGGGGCGGATTCTCTGTTTGCCAGCGAGTGAATGGTAATTTAAGAAAAATTAATCGATAATCAGCAGAAATTGAATTTCAATAATTCTAAATTAGAATAAATAGGCGCCCGTAACAGCATCAGCGCGCCTGATGCATATGGATAAAAACGGCATCAACGGAGCAGTAATGAACAAATATCAGGAGCTGACTGCGTTCGTAGCGGTCGTCGAGGCAGGCGGCTTTTCTGCCGCTGCTCGCCGCATCGACGATTCGCAATCGTCGGTCAGCAAGGCTGTGGGCTCATTAGAGAGGCGCCTTGGCGTTCGCTTATTCAACAGGAGCACGCGTAGGGTGACCTTAACTGACCATGGGCGCAAATACTATGAGCGCACCAAGCCATTGCTCGAAGAGATGGAGCAGGTTGACGGCGAACTGATGAACAGCACGCTTGAAACTTCCGGTTTGGTCAAAATCGCCACCTCGTCGACCTTCGGAAGGTTGCATGTGCTTCCGCTAGTTCCTAAATTGCTGTCGCTCTATCCGCAGATCCGGCTTGATCTCCATCTGTCTGACGGCGTGAGAGATTTGCTGGCAGACGGCGTCGATCTGGCTATCCGGATAAGCCCGGCCCGGCATCCCGATGCGGTCGTCAAGCGGGTGGCGACTACCTCGTTGGTGTGTGTTGGCGCCCGCAGCTACTTCGAGCAGCATGGCACTCCCACCAGTCCTGCCGATCTGGCCCATCACAACTGTCTAATCTACAACGAGATGAATGAATGGCCGTTCACTGGCCCACAAGGGCCGTTCAGCGTACCGGTAAGTGGCAATCTTTCCTCAAATACGCTGGAGACGATCCTGTCGGCCGTAAGTGCCGGTGTAGGCATCGGCATGTTCAATCGTGCATCGCTGGTGGGCGAACTGCAGCATCCGGACATTATGACAATCCTCGGTACTTTCATCGATGAGGCGCGGGACATCAGCTTGGTCTGGCCTCGACGGAAATACATCTCTGCACGACTCAGGGCAGTCACAGAATTTTTCGAAGAAAACCTGGCTGATCAAATTTAAAATTGCCACATCAAGGGGCCTGCTTTGATGGGGTAATTCAGCTCGCAAAATGCCCATACTTGACGTCCGCTTTCGGCCAAGAGCCGCCATCTGACGCAACCGCTATACTGTCCTCAAAGTAAATCTAAAGGGAGAAGAGGATGACAAATACTGAATGGGACAAAGCGCGAGCGGAAATTACAGGTATGAAAGCCGTGCTCTATTCGCTTTGCGCCGTCCAGCCCCCTGAGCAGGCGCGTCTTTTGCAAATACTCCTTCAGCGACAGCTTGACTCCATTGAGGAAAATCTTTCCCCTTCGGCCGATGCGCGCGAATTCATGGAGCGGACTATCGCAGTAATTCAAGATTTCATCCTGGTTGCCAAGAAAGATTAACTTTGGGGAAGCACCATGGCTGACGAGCAATTCGAATACAAGGGGAAGCGAGTCACTATCCAAATGATGCAACCACTGGCGGGTAATGGCTGGCTCTGGCAGACGGATATCGCGGGTAGTCGCTTAGAGTCGCCCCGACGTGCGCCGATAAAGCATCGTCAGGATGCCCTTCAATATGCAACCATGGAGGCGAAGGAGGCGATTGACCGGGAGGGATAGGTCGTACTTCCGCGGCACCGCGTACTTCCGCTTACGGCCAGAAACAGACTCTCCTGTAACGAAGAATGTATTGGCGCATCATGAACGAATACGAAAAAAATAATCGTGCAAGACTCATCCAATTATTATCGAAGATTCCATCTCAACCGTGTCCGCCTGGCTGGCGAAAGACCGGTACATTCGCCGTTGGGGGACTAACCGAAATAGGCTTCTCGCAACGATCCGAGTTGCTTTTGGTTGTTTCCAGCGCCGGCAGAGGTGTGATCGATTGCACGCAGGGGAGAAAAATTGCACGTGACGACCAGGTCGATGGCGACTGGTATTCCGCATGCTCCTTGATTTGTGAAGGCATCGGCCCCTTAAAAGACGAGCGGGTACAACTGGCCGGATTAGCAGGTGGTGGCTTACCACTTTCCAACAAAAGCGGCGAGTCGTTAGAAAGTGCGGCGCCGAACTGGCCTAAATTCGATTTATTCTTCTGTGGTCCCTATAAGTCTGCTTTGGTCGAAGGCCATCAGGCAGGCTGTGTACATATCGCATCTGACGACTTCCGTGCATTTGGATTTTCGTTTAGCGGAAACTCATTTGTCTTCGCCACTAGCAGCGATATCACAGTGTTTAGCAAGCTAATGGGGTGACCGCTTCCGGCCAAGAGCGGACTTCTGTCGTCACCAGAATTTCGTCTAAAACTATGACTATGGCTTAGTTACAATTCATGAAACCGGACAATTATTGGGGAGATGTATGAAGCGTTTTGATCAGTTTATGAATAGCGCTAGCCTAATTTTCACTCTGGCTCTTGTCGCGTACCCTGCTTCTTCCGCATGCGCAGCACAATCCTTCGCGGGTAGGTGGAGCAGAATCGACACCGTGTGCAAGTTCGCTTGTACCAAAGAAGATCCAGAGCCTGATTTTGAGATTCGGATATCGATTGTTCTAGTTCAAAAAGGAACAATCGTCTGCGGAGTACGAGACCAGAATACTTTGTCAGATAAGGCCATAGTAGCCGGCGTTCGTGGAAAGATAGTAGGAACAAAATTGGTGATGCAAACAGGCGACTGGGAGTACGACACCATTGCACCGACTTTTCCTTTTAAGCCCTCAGAAAAAAATATCGCACTTACGAGAAATGGTCGACTTTACGTAAATGGAGAAGTTTTTACCGGAAAGCCATTCTCAGTTAAAGACCAAAAAGATTACATGGAAGACGAAGATCGAAAGGGCTTTTTCACTGCGTGTTTCAAGTCGACAGACTGACACGGACGCTTTGAGCCTATCGGGCCCTGTAACTAGATTACGAAGTCCGCAATCGGCCAGAAGCCGACATGCAAAGAGCTAAACTTGCTAGTTCTTATTCATCCCCATTTCGAGGCAACACAACAACATGCGAATTACGCCTAGAACATTGCAGAAAACAGCATTCGTGAGCGGAAGCATCCCATTTGCAATCAGCCTCTTGGCGCATTTGATTATTTGGTGTATTCCAGGCTGCAATCCAAATCCATACTCACTTGGACAATGTACCGTCGGGACGATTAACTGGGCCTCATTTCTACTAATAGCCGGCCTCGGCGGATTCTACTTAGGAATCTTGGTATGTATATTTATCTCCATACCTCTATGCGTCGTTTCTGTCGGGTTTAAGATTTATCAGAAGAGGAAAAATCGCACAGGTCCCAATAGCATTTCTGCGACGTAGCGAAAAATTTCCGCAATCAGCCAGACGCAGACATTGGATGGGACATATCTGAGTTATTTTGGACGTCTCGGAATCCGGAAAATCAGCCGAATGGGAATGAATAAATGATGTTTAAAATAAAAAATAGACGGTGGATTACGCTTTTGATTGGAACGATATTAGCGATGACTCTATGCGGTTGTGCCGCAGGGCCGAACGACCGTGTCTATTATGCATTTCGATTAATGGTTGACGATAGCCTTAGTCAAGCTATGAATATCCACTATCGTTACGGGGAGTTGGGTGAGCATTTCAAGCCTAGCTCCAAATCAAATGGCGATTCTATTATTTTTATGCGCCTTGATATGACGATTCCTGATGACTTCGAAGTGAGCTGGGATACACCAGATGGCAAACAGCATCACAGGAGAGTACCTGTACGTAGTCGCATTAAAGATTCAGTCAAAAGCAAGAGTGTTTTATTTCTCACTTTGTACGATGATGTACGGGGCTATATATCGACGAGCACGCCTATGGGCGAAAAGCGCGAGCGATTTTATTGACTAAATTGGTCGAGCATCAAATTCTGAAATCGGCCAAGAGCCGACCGAACAGAAAAATTGCTATAAGAATGCCATGAAAAAAGTTGCTGCACATTCCTTGGAGCCTGAGTTCGCATTCGTACGTGGAACGGAAATCACGCGGATAGAGTACCTTCCCTTAGATGGGTTGAAAATTTATGTCGCCGATGTATATGGCGAATCAGGATGCATTGTGACATTCGATTTCACGATGGGTTTTAGGGTTCTTGACGAACGCGACCTCATGGAATATTGGCCCATTTGTTCAACGCCGATGGGATGGTTGTTTAATATCCAGGAAGGTGGTTGGCTAGACCAAGAGCGACCACGCCTTGGAAGCTGCATGCTAGATATGTTCCCGGATACAAAAGAGTACTTAATCGCTGGAATTAATGAATGCGTGTCTGTGTTCAGCACCGAGAATCCTAAATTACAGTCTTATCAACCTTAAGATTTTTTCTCTCTGCAAGCAAAAAATACCTTGTCCGCAAACGGCCAGAAGCAGACCTTCCCTAAGAATGAATCATCAGGCAACGGTTTGTGAATGCCGTAGCGCCCTTGCGGAGGCACCGAAACCCTCTACTGCGCAAGCGAAGAGGTTGAGTCAGCGGCGTTAGTTTGCGAAGAGTCGGGCGTCACTTCGCTGGCGTCTCCTACCATGCGGGCATCCGTTTTGGCACTGTCTTTTTCTCCATTTTCAGCCAGGCTCTTCAGCAGGCTTGAGAGTTTTTCGGACCAGGAGTGTTCCTTTGCTCGCAGCATTGACCCTGTCTAACTGATCCACTTTCCATTGCCGGGCGAACGCGGCAACGCGATCATAAGAGCCTTCAAATCCCAACGCACACAAGTCTGCGTGCATCTGCTTGAGA